>Ga0208691_1000006_pt1 | contig 58855 bp, 53 predicted proteins | sample June2015DPH_20_1_FD_184719 | JGI IMG/M metagenome (GOLD analysis project Ga0208691, IMG submission 184719) | Peatland microbial communities from SPRUCE experiment site at the Marcell Experimental Forest, Minnesota, USA - June2015DPH_20_10... | ecosystem: Environmental > Terrestrial > Soil >... | reverse complement strand
ACGAATGCTACAGTTTTTCAGAAAAATCATTTTGATATGCTAATACTAACGGATCTATAATCTGATCTAATTCACCGTCAATTATATTTGGCAAATTATAAATAGTTAAATTAATACGATGATCAGTAACTCTGCCTTGTGGAAAATTATATGTTCTAATCCGCTCCGACCGATCACCACTGCCTATTAGGTTACGGCGCTTGCTATCTATTTCTGTTTGTTGTTTTTCTTGTTCTTTAGCTAAAATTTTAGCTTGTAATAAACTCATAGCTTTGGCCTTGTTACGATGTTGAGATCTATCGTCTTGACATTCTACCACTACCCCGGTTGGTATATGAGTAATACGTACTGCAGAGTCAGTACGATTGACATGTTGACCTCCAGCACCGGATGCTCTAAACGTATCGATCCGTAAATCTGAATTAGCAATATCTACGCATTCTACTTTTTCTACTTCTGGCAAAACTGCCACTGTACAGGTTGAAGTGTGTATTCTCCCTTGTGCTTCAGTAACTGGTACACGCTGTACTCTATGTACACCAGATTCAAATTTTAACCTAGAAAAAACCCTCTTTCCTATAATTCTTAATATTATTTCTTTATAACCACCTTGTTCAGCAAAACTTTCGTTCAAAATTTCCACTTTCCATTTATTACGCTCTGCATAACGACAATACATTCTAAACAAATCACTAGAAAATAACGCTGCCTCGTTACCACCTGCACCTGCACGGATCTCTAAAAAGACATTTTGACCATCGTTTGGATCTGCTGGTAATAGCAAGGTTTTCAATTGTTGCTCAACTTCTTCTTGATTAACACTTAAAATTTTTAATTCTTCTTGAGCCAACAAGCGTAATTCTTCGTCCGGATCTTTAGTTAAATTAATTGTTGACTCTGTATGTTCTGTAATATGTTGATATTCTTCAAACACTCTAACAATTTCTTCTAAATCTGAATATTCTTTAGATAAATCACGAAACGTATTTTGATCAAACGCATTACTATAATTATTAGCTAATATTACACCTATTTCAGCACGACGTTTAGCTAAAGTTGTTAATTTATCTAAAATGGATTGTTTCATAATGGGCCACCCCCTCAACCTTTATAAAAATTGGTCGATAGTTTAACTGATAATCATGGATTGGGGAACTCTCTTGCGGATTATATCACCTGGTATAGGAATATTAAAAATATTTACAATATTTTTAATATCAATAATAAATGTAGATAGTAATGCTATAACTAAAAATATTATTTTACCAAAAAACATACCAACCGCCCCAACTAATCTAGAAAAAGATATAACCCATACCCATGTTAATAATATTTATAAATTCTTATTAGCCAACCTAGCTATTTATAGAGACGAACCATCCACAGCTATAGATAATTTACAACAATTACTAACCACTAATGATCCCCAAATTGCCAAAATCTTAACTGAATATGCTATTGAGCTAGAAGACTATAAATTATCAATATTAGCTGCTAAAACATGGGCTGAATTAGATCCTAATAATTTTAAAGCCCAACTAATAGCCGTTACAATGTTATTAGAAGATAGCCCTTCATTAGTAGAAAAATTTCTCAAACAAGCAATTAAAGCAGATCCAGAACAAGTAGATGGTCAACTATCAAATTTGCTCCCAAAATTACTAGACCATCATAAACAATTAATTCTTAAAACGCTTAAAAACTTGGCAACTAAAAACCCCCATGATGCTATCACACAATTATGTTTAGCACAAATTGCAGCACAATTAGATGAACTGCACATCGCCAATACTGCAGCTAGCCTTGCACTTAAATTAAAGCCCGATTTAACCCACGCTATATTTTTACAAGCAAAATTAATAAGATACAACTATAAATCTGACGACCAGGCTCTAGACTACTTAAAAAAACAGCTAACCAATTTTCCTGAAAATGAAGAGCTAAGATTGTTTTATGCAAATGCATTATTAGATAATAACAAAATAAAAGAAGCATTAGCCCAATTAAAAAACTTACTTGCTAGTAATAATCAAAATTATGCATCAGAAGCAAACTTATTAACAGCAGAAATTTATTTACAAAAAGAAAATTTAAACCTAGCAAAGGCTAAACTATATTTAAATAAATTAATTAATCTTAATGAAAGTTTCGCTACCGGGAAAGTAGCTTTTCTACTAGGACAAATTGCTGAAAAACAAAATGATAACCCTACAGCAATTAATTGGTATACTTCTATTATCGAAGATCCTTATCACGTTATTGGATATTTACGAGCAGCTGCACTATTAGCTAATAATCAACAATTACCACAAGCTATTGAAATTTTAAATCAAGCACAACCTAGTACTGTATTAGAACAAAAACAGTTACTACTTTTTAAAATTGAGTTAGCCCTAGCTTCTAAAGATCTACAATTAGCTATTACCAATGCTAATAGTGGGCTAGAAATGCTACCAAACGACGTGGATTTTCTATACGCGCACAGTATAATCGCCAGTTTAAGTAACGAATTAATAGTTGCCGAAAAAGATTTAAAGAAAATTATATCTTTTCAACCGGACAATCATACTGCATTAAATGCTCTTGGTTACATTTTAGCAACTCACACCAATAGAAAAAAAGAAGCCCTACAATATTTACAACAGGCCCTACAATTATCCCCAAACGATCCAATATATATGGATAGCATGGGTTGGTTATTATATAATATGGGAAAAATTACTGATTCATTAGAGCTACTTTCTAAAGCTTATAAGATTGATGATGCTCCCATTATAGCTACTCATCTTGGTGAGGTATTATGGGCAAGTGGTCAGCAACAACAAGCAGAAGCAATTTGGAAAAAAGCCTGGCAAACCGATCCAAATGATGAAGAATTATTAAATACCCTAAAGCAGTATAAAATAAATTTTTCAAACATGGCTCATTAATGATAAATATTAAACCAAAATTAATTTTCATAGCTAGCATTGTGTTTATAGGTAGTTTTTTGATCGGACACTTTATACATCAAAATATCAGTATTCTAAAAATATATAGTTGCCCAATTTCTAAACAAAACGGTAATGCTAACTTTTTTTCTCAAGGTCTCGAAGATTATATTTTATCAATTGTGTTATCCGATATAAAGAAAGGAACTTACATCGATGTAGGGGCTTACCATCCAGACATTGATTCTGTAACTAAATATTTTTATATTAGGGGTTGGCATGGTATTAATATTGAACCAGCTAAAGAACTATATGAACTATTTCAAAAAAACCGACCTTTAGACATTAATATAAACATGGGAGCTTCAAATAAAGCAGGTAAAATAAAATTTCATTACATAGCTAATAGCCCAGGATTATCAACCTTTAATCATATATTAGCTAAAAATATTAAAAACCATAATCTTCCTTATTATACCTATTTTGTTCCAGTAACAACTCTTAACCATATTTTAACGTTATATCCATTACAGCATATTGATTTTATTAAAATAGACGTTGAAGGCTTTGAACGACAAGTGTTAGAAGGTTTAGATTTAAAGAAATATCGCCCTAAAATATTTATAATTGAAGCTTTAGAGCCAATCTCTCTGAAATCTTCCTACCAATTATGGGAGCACATTTTATTGAATAATAATTATGAATGGGTTCTTTCTGATGGGTTAAATAGGTACTATCTTGCCAAAGAACATATCAATTTATTAAAAAAATTTAAGAAAGCCTATAAATGTGTCCGTAAACTTAATAATACAGCAATTTTAAAATAGCTTCTCAAAGACTAAAAAGTTGTTTATTATATTTTAAGATTTTTCAAATACAATATAGAGGTAATTAATAATGTATATAAACATAAAAAAATTTTTATTGCTGGTCTGTTTAGGGTTTTTAACTATGTCAGCTTGTACTCCTCATTTAGGCGGTAGCGATTATGATGTGCAAAGCGTTGGTCAAGTTAGTACTACTTTAAAAGGAATAATAGTAGCAACTAGAAAGATTAAAATTCGTGCTAGTGATAACCCACAAGAACCAGGCGTTGGAGCTGCAGTTGGTGGTATAGGTGGAGCAGTTGCAGGTTCTACTATTGGTGGTGGAAACCATATGCCGTTAGTATCTGCTGTAGTTGGTGGAATAGCAGGCGGAGTTGCTGGCCACATGATAGAAAAAAAGATTAAAGAACAAGATGGAGTAGAATATCAAGTAAAACTAGATCGTGGCGATTTAATAACTATTGCTCAAGGAGTAGAGCCAACATTAGTTGTTGGACAGCGCATATTAGTTATAGAAAGTAATCCTCAACTAAGAGAAGGTAGAGGCGGAAGACTAATAGAAAGCAACAAAACTCGTAGTCGTATAGTACCAGATAATAGTGCTAACTAGTATTTTTTATTTTAAAATATACTGATTATACCAAGCTTGAAACATCAATATACCCCACAGGTCATATTGATGGTTTCTGGTACCAGATAAATGCTGCTGTAATTTTTCATTAATAATTTTACTATTAAATAACCCTTGTTCTTCTAATTTTTTAGGATTTAACAAATCTATTGCCCAATCACGTAATTCATTTCTAAGCCATACTTCTATTGGTACTCCAAAGCCCATTTTTGGTCTATTAATTAATTTTTGAGGCAAATATTTAGCTAATATTTTTTTTAAAATCCATTTTTGTTCACCATAACGAATTTTATAATTCATTGGCAATTGCCAAGAAAACTCTACTAATCGATGATCTAAAAGCGGCTCTCTAGCTTCTAAACCATATGCCATACTAGCTCTATCTACTTTAGTTAAAATATCATCTGGTAAATAATTATTTAGATCTGAAAATTGCATTTCTTCAATAAAATTCAAGTCAGCCGGAATATTATAATTAGTAGAGACCAAAGAAGGATGTAATAGTGGATCCTGATCTAACCAAAAAGAAATAACTTTGCTATAAAAATCTTGAGCGGTATTAAATGGCAAAATATTAGCTAATTTATATACCCGATCTCCTAAATTTCTTATATTAACTATTCTGTTTATTAAGTCCCAATTATTTAAAGAAATTCCACTAATGCTATTTGCTAAAATTTTTCGTAATTTATTAGGCATCCAAGCAATTTTACTAAAAATATTATTCCATAAAGAATACCTATTATATCCAGCAAATAACTCATCTCCACCATCTCCTGACAATGCAACAGTAACTTGCTGGCGTGCTAATTTAGCTACTAATAACGTTGGGATCTGAGATGAATCTGCAAACGGTTCATCATAAATATCTGGTAAAGTAGGAATAAGATCTAATGCTTGCTTAGGATCTAAAATTAATTCTTGATGATTAGTTCCAAGATGTTGTGCTACTTCTTTAGCAAAATTAGCTTCATTATAACTTTGCTCATTAAAACCAATAGTAAATGTTCTTATTTTAGTATTTGATAATTCTTGCATTAATGCTACTACAAGAGAACTATCTATCCCTCCAGATAAAAAAGCTCCTAACGGTACATCCGACAGCATCCGCATTTTAATGGAGCTTTTAAGTAAATCATCTAATTGTTTAATTATTTCTATTTCTGAATTTTTTAAATTAATAGATTTTTTAATAACTTTTTGATCAGCAATAATTTTTGTTAAATCCCAATATAATATTTTATTAATTTTTTGTTGTTTATTAATCGTTAAAATAGTTGCTGGCTCTAACTTAACAATATTTTGAAAAATACTATATGGGGCAGGTACATAATTAAATTTTATATATCTACTTAAAGCATTCTTATCTAAATTACCTTGCCATAAAGGATGAACTAAAAAACTTTTAATCTGTGAACCAAAAAATAGTATATTATTAATAATACCAAAATATAGCGGCTTAACTCCTAAACGATCTCGTATTAAGGTTAACTCTTCTAATTTATTATCCCATACTGCTAATGCAAACATACCAATAAATTTTTTACTAGCCTCTACTATGCCCCAAGCTTCAAATGATTGAATAATTACTTCTGTATCGCTAGATCCTCTAAAGTTATGGCCTAATTTATTAAGTTCATCTCTAATTTGTGGAGCATTATATACCTCACCGTTATATGATAATACAAACCTACCAGAGCTAGATTCCATCGGTTGTTTACCGGCAACTGTTAGATCAATAATAGATAATCTACAATGCCCAATAGCAATATTATTTTTCTGATCCACCCATATATTAGTATCGTCCGGACCACGATGGTTGATCTTAGCAATCATCCTATTTACTGATTCTACTAACTGTTCTTTATTAGAACGCGCTGAAAAATCCCAAAACCCTGTTAATCCGCACATGCTTTTTGTTTAACTTGTAGTTGTTTAGATGCTTGTTCTATTATTTGTAGTACTGCTAATGCCTCTACTCCATCTGTAAGTGGAGTTAAGTCCTGTTCAATACACTTTACAAAATGACTAGTTTCTTGAAATAAAGGTTCTTCGGTGTTTTTTAAATTAATAAATTCTGGTTGTAAATTTTTTAAAACTGGCTTATTAGTTGCATCTAAATCCACAGCATATGGGTATAAACAAAGCTTCTGACACAGCTCTAATGTATCATCAAATACTGCCATAGATTTACTTCCAATTACTACAAATTTTCTTTCTTTAATAGGATGCAACCATGATGCAAAAATATGTCCTTTTTGTTCATTAGAAAAATTTAATTGAATTGTAATTTGATCCGCAATATTTTTAGTTAAAAAATAATTAGCATAAGAATTGATCGATTTAGGTTTACCCATTAATGTTAAAATCATAGAAATATCATGCGGAACATAATTCCATAATACATCTTCTGCTGCCATGACCTTGCCAAATGATAAACGATTGGAATAAACGTAACGTAATTTTCCCAATGCTTGTTCCTTACAAAGTTTTTGTAATTCAACAAAAGCTGGATGATACTGTAATAAATGTCCAACCATAATTTTTTTATTAACCTGACTTGCTATATTACATAGCTCTTTAGCTTGCTTAAATGTATGTGCTAGAGGCTTTTCTACAAATACATGTTTGTTTGCTAATAATGCTTCTTTAACAAATTGATAATGAGACTGATCTTTTACAATAGCTACCGTATTAATTTCATTACTATCTAATATTTGTTGCCAACTAAGGTTTTTTACTTGATATTTTACAGCAATTTGTTCAGCAACTATGTGATTAATATCACAAATAGCTATCAACTTTGACAACTTATGAAAATTACGTACTAAATTTTTACCCCAGTCACCTATCCCTACAACAGCAATACTTGCTTGCTCCAAACTACGCTCCTAATTTGCTTTTACACTGAAGTTTACAGTAAACAAAATCAAGACTTATGTCGAGCAAATATTACTTAGTTTGAAACATAATTTATTAAATATTTAATAACTTTAATAAGTAGTAAAATAATTATGCTTTAGGTAAAATAGCCTTTTAACTTATACCTATAATGGACACCAGCATGAATATAGATTTAAAGAAAGTAAAAAAAATTATAGAACTTATAAACCAGTCTGGAGTATGCGAAATAGAGATAAAAGAAGGGGAAGAATCTATTAAAATTTGTAAACATCAAATACCCCAAAATTCCATTGGACAAATACAATCAATGGCTCTTAGTTCTCCACCTTTTAATTCAAACACCTATCAAAACTATATACACCCATTACCAAAATTTCCAGAAATTGCTAGTCCTGAATCAACTACCGAAAAATTTAACTTAAAATCACCAATGGTAGGTACTTTTTACCGTTCTTCTTCTCCTAATGCTAAGGCATTTGTAGAAATTGGCGATCATGTTAATATTGGTGACGCATTATGCATCATAGAAGCCATGAAAATGTTTAATCAAATTGAAGCAGAATATGCCGGAACTATTAAATCTATTTTAGTAGAAAATGGGCAACCGGTAGAATTTGGACAAGCACTATTTACAATAAATCCCGATTAATTTAAAGAAAATATAAATAAAAACAATATGAATAAACATCCTAAAAAACCTGATAATAACTTTGTAAATATAGACAAAATTGTAATAGCTAATAGAGGCGAAATTGCTTTACGCATTTTACGTTGCTGCAAAGAATTAGGCATAAAAACAGTAGCTGTACATTCTTCTATAGATAGCAACTTAATTCATGTAAAATTAGCAGACGAATCAGTATGCATAGGTCCAGCAGCTTCTACTTATAGCTATTTAAATATTCCAGCTATTATTAGTGCTTGCGAAATAACCGATGCTATGGCAATACACCCTGGTTATGGTTTTTTATCTGAAAATGCAGATTTTGCTGAAAAAGTTGAACATTCTGGCTTTATTTTTATTGGTCCAACTCCACAAACTATTCGCTTAATGGGTAATAAAATATCTGCCATTAATGCTATGAAAAAAGCTGGGATCCCCTGTGTACCAGGATCTGGTAGCTCATTAGAAGACGAGCCAACTAAAAATTTAGCTATAGCCAAATCTATAGGTTATCCAATCATTATTAAAGCAGCTGGCGGTGGCGGTGGACGTGGTATGAGAGTTGTACACAGCGACGCAGCATTATTAAATGCCATTACACTTACTAAACATGAAGCAAAAACCGCTTTTGATAACGACAATGTTTACATGGAAAAGTTTTTAGAAAATCCTAGGCATATTGAATTTCAAATGTTGTCTGATGGCCAAGGTAATGCTATTTGCCTAGGAAGTAGAGACTGCTCTATGCAAAGACGACATCAAAAAGTAATAGAAGAAGCACCAGCACCAGGAATCTCCCCAAAAGTTCTTAAAGAAATCGAACAATTATGCATTAATGCTTGCCTATCTATTCAATATAGAGGTGCAGGTACTTTTGAATTTCTTTATGAAAACGATCAATTTTACTTTATTGAAATGAACACCAGACTCCAAGTTGAGCATACAGTAACAGAATTAATTACTGGTATAGATATAGTAAAAGAACAACTATCTATTGCTTCTGGTAAACCACTTAGCATTAAACAGCAAGACTTAATTATTAGAGGCCATGCTATAGAATGTAGAATTAATGCTGAAGATCCTAAAACTTTTATGCCTTCACCTGGCACTATTAATCTTTATCATGCTCCAGGTGGCCCTGGAATTCGTATTGATTCACATATATATACCAGCTATAAAGTGCCGCCAAATTACGATTCTTTATTAGGTAAATTAATAGCTCATGGCGATAATAGAATAGAAGCTATAAATCGTATGCAAACTGCACTAGACGAGATGGTAATAGACGGGATAAAAACTAATATTTCATTACATCAAAAACTAATGAAAGATGTAAATTTTAGACACGGCGAACAATCTATTCATTATTTAGAAAAAAACTTAGCAAACTATGAAAATTGGTAATCATAAAATAGAAAATAAAACTATTTTAGCGCCAATGGCTGGTGTTACAGACCACCCATTTCGTACATTATGTAAAAAATTAGGGGCAGCAATGGCAGTATCTGAAATGGTTGGCTCAAACTCTCTACTTAGGGGTAGTTTAAAAACATTGCGTCGCGCTAACCATACCAATGAACCATCTCCTCGTATCGTACAAATTGTCGGTGCCGATCCTGATACTTTAGCCTTGGCTGCAAAATTTAACCAAGATCAAGGTGCAGAAATTATTGATATTAATATGGGGTGTCCAGCAAAAAAAGTTTGTAATACCCTAGCTGGTTCTGCATTACTAAAAGACGAATTATTAGTCAGCAAAATTCTAAATAAAGTAGTAAGTGCAGTATCTATTCCAGTAACTTTAAAAATTCGTACTGGTTGGGATAGTAATAATAAAAATGGCGTACAAATTGCCAAATTAGCAGAAAATGCTGGTATCGCAGCTATCGCGGTACATGGTAGAACTAGATGCTGTTTTTTTAGAGGTGAAGCTGAATACGCAACTATTGCTAAAATAAAAGCTACTGTTAAAATTCCGGTTATTGCTAATGGTGATATAAATACTGAACAAAAAGCCAAAGAAGTACTAAGAATTACTGGTGCTGACGCAGTTATGATCGGCAGAGCCGCATACGGTAAACCATGGATTTTTCGTCAAATTAACTATTATCTACAATATAACAAAAAATTAGACGAACCTTCTTCTCAAGAAATTTACCATATTTTGCTTGGACATTTAGAATGTCTATATAGCTTTTATGGCACAACTACTGGGGTTTTAATGGCTAGAAAGCATGTTAATTGGTATTGCAAAGGTAAATCCTTGGCTGCAAAATTTAGAGAAAACTTTAATAAATTACTAACTACTAAAGATCAACTAAATGCTATAAAATTATTTTTTGAGGACTAATAATGCACCAAGAACAAGATTTAATACCGTTAAATCAACAAATAAAATCTTCTTTAAAAAAATACTTCGATAATTTCGAAACATTAGATTATAAAAATATCGCTAATTTATATCAATTAGTTCTTACAGAAGTAGAAAAACCTTTATTAGAAACTGTATTAGAATATACCAACGACAATCAATCTCTAGCTGCCAAATGGTTAGGAATTAGCCGTAATACTCTTAGAAAACTAATAAGTTCATATAAACTATAAAAAAATTACTGCGCAAAAACTACTAAACTTGGCTAAAATTATAAATATATGCCAAATAATACTAAAAAAACTAACGTCAAAGCAAAAAAAACTAAAAAAAAGTTGAATACTGGCAAATCTAATTTAGACATACAAAATAACACTACCATAACTTGGGCTTATAACGAAAAAACTAACAATAATCCTCTTGGTGTTAAGTCAAAACAAACTTCAGAGGATGCTGAAAACCCAACTACTTTAGATACTGTTGATATTGCCAATGCTCCGGTTGATGTTGAAGTTGCTATTGCCGATGTTGAAGGTATAGGATCTGCTGTAGCTACTTTATACACAATCTACAATACTGAAAAATACATTAAAAATCTTCCTAAAAATTTAAAGCAAATAATAGCTAATATTGATCAAAAAGATTTACTACAATATTTTAAAAATATTAAAGATCCGACACAAATTACCGAACAACATATCCAAAATTATTGCATAAATAAATTAAGAAATCCTATGGCTGTAAAAGTTGCCGAAACTGGCATAGACGCCACCTCATCTATAGCAAGCACTGTATTTGCATTTGGATTACTGTTTCCTCCAATTATTCCAGCCGTAGGTATAGCAGCTTTAGCAATTGCAGGCGGCGGTTTAATTGCAACTGGTATTGCTGCCATTCTTCAAAGAATAAGAATAAAAAGAGTTATAGAAAAAATTATTAAAGATGAAGATAAAGATGGAGCAATAAAAAATGCTTTATCTAAACAGTTAGCTATTTTTAAATCATCTAAAGTTAATAAAAAAATATTGTTTAATGATAAAACCAACAGCACTGATAATAATAAATCATTTTTAGATAAAGCTATCTATTGGTTAACCCATATTATTTCTGCCATCAAAATAATCGAAACGTTAAAGCATGTTGTTCCACTAATTGGTAGAATAACTGCTGTTGGTGCAATATTTGTGAATACCGTAAAAAGTGTCTTTGATGTTTCTAAAAACTATAAAGACCGACAGAAAGATTTCCAAAATATTCCTTTATTTATGCAAAAGGCTATTAATGAAAAATTACATATAACTAGAAAAAAATATTTTTTGTGGGGTAAGAGTCCATTAGATGAATATAAAGAATATTTAAAAACAACAGGACAAAACCCAGAAAATATAGAACTTTCTAAACTTAAACAAGATGCCTTAAAATATACTTTAAAAAAACAATTTGAAGCATATAGCATTAAAAAGAAACAACAAGGTTCTTTTGTTTATAGTCCTGACAAAGACTTATTTAAAAAATTTATACAAGACATGTTATTAGATTCTGTATCTAAAGATGTACGTAATTCTGGAGCATCTAATACAATAAAATTGAGTTTATTTTTTTCTGGTGGCGTCTCTATGATATTTCCTCCAGTCGCTATACTTACCGCCGCAGGCGTTTTGCTAGGTGGTATAATAGTAACTCCAATAATGAGAATGATAGAAAGAAAAAAATGTTTAAATCATATACACAAACAAGATAGCAACATTACAAAATTTACAGATAATTTATATCAAATTACACAATCAACACCTGACCATGCTATTGTCGAGCCACAATTAACAAAACAAATAAAATTAGCCGTAAAGCAACCTTCTATACCAAAAAACAAATCAGGCATTTTATGGTCATTACGTAATTTAATATCAAAAGATAAAAAACCTGAGAATAAAGAAGCAATCCATACCGAACCAAGCAAAAAAATAAAAAAGATTGATTAGATTTCTCTAAAAAATTATGTATTTAATCGCATATGCGGAAATAATAAAACGTCTCGAATAGAATTTTGATCGGTAAACAACATGACTAATCGATCGATCCCTATACCTTCACCGGCGGTTGGTGGCAACCCATACTCTAAGGCACAGACATAATCCTGATCATAATGCATTGCCTCTACATCACCAGATTCTTTTAATGCAACTTGACTCTTAAATCGTTCTTTTTGATCAATTGGATCGTTAAGCTCAGAAAATCCATTCGCAAGTTCCCGACCAGCTATATATAACTCGAAACGATCGGTGAGTTCTGGATTAAGATCATTGCGTCTTGCTAAAGGTGAAACTTCGGTAGGATATTCGGTAATAAAAGTAGGATCTAATAACTGAGATTCTACAGTGTGTTCGTATAGTTCAAATTGTAATTTAATTATTCCAGCATTATTTATCCAATCAGGATCCATAACAATATTTTTACTTTGCATATATGCCAATAATTTATTACGATCATTTAAATCTTCTGCTGATAAATCGTGATTATATTTTACTATAGCTTGTTTAAATGTTAATCTTTCGAACGGCTTAGATAAATCGTATTGTTTGTTTTGATAAGTTAAAATATTGCTTCCTAATATATTATTAGCTAAATATTTAAATAAATCTTCTGTTAGATTCATAAGATCTTTATAGTCAGCAAAAGCTTGATAAAATTCAATCATGGTAAATTCCGGATTATGTCTGGTAGATAATCCTTCGTTTCTAAAATTACGATTAATCTCGTATACTTTTTCAAAACCACCAACTACTAAACGTTTTAAATATAATTCTGGAGCAATTCGCAAATATAAATCCATACCTAATGCATTATGGTGTGTAATAAATGGACGAGCTACTGCGCCACCAGGAATAATATGCATCATTGGGGTTTCCACTTCTAAAAACTTTAAATTATTTAAATACTCCCTTATAAACTGCACAACTTTACTTCTAGTTTGAAAAATTTTTTTAGAATTAGGGTTTACCATTAAATCTAAATATCGTTGCCTATACCTAGTTTCCTGATCTTGTAATCCATGCCATTTTTCTGGTAAAGAACGTAATGATTTGGTTAATAATATAATTTGGGTTGCTTTAACAGATAATTCACCTGTTTTAGTTTTAAATAAAGCTCCACTTACGCCAATAATATCACCTAAATCCCACGTCTTAAATTGTTCGTAAATATCTGGCAACGCTTCTTGTTGTAAATAAATTTGAATTTTCCCAGACATATCTTGCAATGTAATAAAACTAGCTTTACCCATAAGACGTCTTAACATAATACGACCAGCTACAGTTACTTTAATATCTTGTTTTATTAATTCTTCATTAGACAAATTACCATAATTAACATGTAAATCTTCTGCCAAAAACTCTCTTTTAAAATTATTAGGCCAAGCAAACCCAGCTGCCTTTAATTTTTCTAATTTAGATAAACGCTCTACATCAGCATCAAGATCTATATTATGTTCATTAGTTTCTATATTAATTTTTGATGTCATTTATATAATCCTTATTTTTTTGTTTTTAAATTTGCCTCTAGAAATGGATCTATCCCCCCATCTAATACTTGTTGAGTATTAAAAATTTCTAGATTAGTTCGCAAATCTTTAATACGAGATTGATCTAAAACATAAGATCTAATTTGATTTCCCCAACCAATATCAGTTTTAGAATCCTCTAATTTTTGCTTTTCTCTATTTTTTTCTTGCATCTTTAAATCGTAAAGCTTAGATTTTAATTGCTTCATCGCATAAGATTTATTTTTATGTTGAGATCTATCGCTTTGACACTGAACCACTATACCGGTCGGCACATGAGTTATTCTAACTGCCGAATCTGTACGATTCACATGTTGTCCTCCGGCACCACCTGCTCTATACGTATCTATACGTAAATCTGCCGGATTAATCTGAATATTTACATCATCATCTACTTCTGGATAAACAAATACTGCCGCAAAAGAAGTATGTCTACGATTACCAGAATCAAACGGAGACTTGCGTACCAACCTATGTACTCCAGTTTCGGTACGTAACCAACCATAAGCATAATTTCCACTTATTTTTATAGTGGCACTTTTTATCCCAGCTACATCTCCGTTAGATGTTTCCATAATTTCTACTTTAAATTTTCTAGATTCTGCCCATCTTAAATACATACGTAACAATATTTCTGCCCAATCCTGAGCTTCTGTTCCACCAGAACCAGATTGAATATCTAAAAAAGTATTATTTGAATCTAATTCTTCACAAAACATACATTCAAATTCTAGTTTATGAAAAACTGTTTGTAATTCTAAAATTTCCTCACAAATTTCTTGCAAACTGTTTTCATCTTGCAAATTCTTAGCCATTAAAAATAATTCTTGGGCATCTAATAAATTTTTAGAAAATTGTTCTATTGGAAAAAGTTGTTGTTCTAATTGTCGTTTTTCTTTACTTAATAATTTAATTTTTTCTTGATCATCCCATACATTTGGATCTGCTAATTGGGATTTAATTTGCTCTAACATGAATGATTTTTTATTAAAATCTACCAGATGCAACAATTGTTGCTGTTTAACAGATAATTCTTCCAATAAATCATTATAATTAATGTCATACATAATAAAGTTTCCTTCAACAACCCCCCTCTCCATTCATGGAGAGGGGGCGGGGGTGAGGCCATAAAGTTTCCATTAGATATGGTGCATCCCTATTATCTGCAACTCACAAGTTTTTTGATTATTAAAATTATTTTCAAACAAACTAAAAGCACAGATTACTTCATCATCTTTTACAAACAAACAAGGTTCTTCTACCCCATAACGCATACTAAACCATACTGCCCTAAAAATTCTACCACTAATATTTAAATCTACCCTAGCATGAGTACCGTCACCAATAATTTTTATATGATCTATTTTGGCTATAGTATGAAAAACTGGACTTTCAAAATCTTTACCAAATGGCTCTAAAATCTTTAAGTCATAAAAAAAATCTAAATTTATTAGTTCACTAGGAAGTACACCATCCGACCAAATAACCGGCCCTAAGTTTACCATATCCAGCTGTTTTCTAGTAGCCAGTTCGAACAACTCTACAAATTTATTAAAATCACTGGCTTTTAAAGTAACTCCACCTGCTCCACGATGCCCACCAAAAGCTATTAATAGCTTTTTATCTTGATCTGCCACATATTGTAAAGCATCTCTTACATGAAAACCCTCTATTCCTCTTAATGAACCAGTAATTAATTGATCTTCACCAACCTTAGGCGCAAAAAATGCAGTTGGCCTTCCAAAATTATCTTTAATTCTACTAGCAGATATTCCATGAACACCCACGTGTCCATCTGGTAAAAAAATACACACTGCATATTTATTAGCGTCTACTTGCTGTTTTGCTTGGGTTAATCCTTGCAAAGTAATGGTTTTTTGAATATTACGACGTACAATATTTTGTTCTTTTAAATGTTGTAGCCAATCTTGGGCCTGAGTAAGGCTGTCTGACAATAAAAAACTTACCGAGCCGAACGCTGTAGCCAAACGGCCATCGCTATTTAATAATGGTCCAATTTTAAAGCCTAAATCTTCCACATTAATATTATCTGGCAATATATTATTTAATGCTTGCCAACAAAATTTACTTCTAGAATTAATAAGCTGTAATCCAAAACGTACTACTGCTCTATTACTGTGGCTTTTAGCAAAACTAACACAATCTGCAACTGTACCAACCGCAACATAATCAAGAGTATCTTGCAATTTAGGAGCATTTTTTTCTAAGTAACCTAATTTAATAAGTTCTAATCGGGTTGTTACCATTAATAGCCAAGCTACCATACACCCTGCTATATACGGATCGTAATTACAATCTTCTCTGGTTGGGTTAATACAAGCGTAAGCGCTCTTAGGAAATTCTGTAATTGGAATTTGATGATGATCAGTAATAATTACATCTATGTCGCTAGCCTTTAATTTAGCTATTCGTGGTTCATCCGAAGATCCATTATCTGCAGTTATTACTAAAGATGTTCTAGGAAGATCCGCCAAAATTCTGTTAGCTACTGCATCAGACAAACCATATCCCTCGGTTAATCTATGGCCAATATATGATCTAATTAAATTCTTAGGATGTTTAAAATGCTGCGTTAAATTATAATAAATTACTGCATGGCTAGTTTGTCCATCGCAATCATGATCGGTTTCTATTCCTATACATTCTTTATTTATAATGGCATAGGCTAAACGCTTAGCTGCTTTAACCATATCTTGCATTGTTTCAGGATGTTCTAATAATGATAATTTTGGTTCAATAATTTTAGATAAACTCTGTTCTTCAATTGGACGTGCAGCTAAAATTTTTGCAATAGTAGGGTGAAGGCCATTAGCCAAAGCTAAATCGTATAATTTTGAGTTTAACTGTCTAGTTTTAATTTTAGGAGCAGGTAATTTAATGTTGGTCATTTTATTTATATATCTTACATTGAAAATACTTTAAAAAATTCTATATTAACATTATGCCAGGAAACCCTATACCAGACAAACCAGGACCAGGACTTACAGAAGATAGTGGCGCCTCTCCTGCACTTGTAGAAATACCAGCAGATCCAGACGATGATGATTCCGTTTCCGCAACATCTAAAGCAAGTGAACCAAAATCAGGTACACCTACAATAACCTTAATTCCAGAAGCTGACCCAAACGATCCAGACAAACGCTTAAAAACTGAAGCTGCATTAAAAACTGCAACCGCATTACAAACCGCACTTGAGGAAGAAAATAAAGCTGGTCAAAAAGCTGAGCTTAATAATGATCCAAATACCACTCCACCTAATAATACAACCAGTACTAATAAACATATTTTTCCCCTTAATACTAGAATGAGAGAACTATATGGTTATCAACAATATTTAGTAGAGAATAATAAATTTCAGAAAAATGATAAACCTTTAGGTATTAGCGGTTTAAACAAATATAATTGGCTCGGTAATCCTGCCAATGTAATAAAAAAGATGGATTTTAATACTTATTGGGATTTTAGAAATTATCAAATTCAATTGATGCGCCAAAATCTACTAAACCGCTTAAAGTTATTACAAGAAGCCGAAGGAGAAGAACCTAAAGACACATCTAACCGAGTAAGTAGATTTTTTGGTTTAACCGAGCCTTTTGCAGATCGAAAAGCTTATTTCGAAAAAATGCTAGACCTGCTTCAAGACGTCGCTATAGTACCAGATCCAAATAATAAAGAAAATAAAACTAATAACATGCTTATCCAAAAAAATGGTAAGACTTTAGTGTCTATAAGCGAAAATGTTGATGGCAACTTAAATAATATGGAATTTAAAATTCCAAAAGAGATTGTTGCAGCTGGTGGAAAAGACTTAGACAATGCAGTTGCACTACTAGTGGATCAAGCAACTAGAGTACTAGAAAGATCTAATGATCACGAAAAAGCATTTCACATAACTGGCAACTCCAAAACTCCAGAAGTAGCGCTTAAAATGTACAAAGCAGCATTTTTAAATGGTCTTAAGCCAGAAGTATCTAAAAAGGATCTTGCACATTGGCAAGATCAAGCTGAGAATGCATCTGATCCTGCAACCAAAGAAAAATTTACTCAAGCTTTAAAAGACCATGAAGAATTAACCGAAAGATTTAAAAAGAAAGGTTTTCTACACAAAGCAAGAAAATTAATGCTTGAAAAAGCACAAAAAGCCAAAGAGACTGTTGCAGCACACCATTCTGCAAACAGACCATAAATAGCTCTAAATATTAATTTTTTCTAGGAAATAATCTAGCATCAATAGGAGTTGGATCTATAGGAAGCTGTTGTTTATTATGTAAAACTTCAGCTTCTGTTAATAAAATATTTAATAATTCAGTAAATAAAATTGGATTATTCTTATTTGCTTCCCATAAATAAAATGCAAACGATCCAGGACACGGGTTAATTTCGTTTAACCAAACTTGCCCAGTTTTACTATTACATAAAAAATCAATTCTTGGAAAACCACTACCTTGAATGCTATTAAATGCCAATTGCGACCAAACTCGAAAATTACTTTCCATAGCTGGATTTAATTTAGGATTTAACTCTCTAGTTAAACTTAACATGCCGGTACTAGTGGACGTTGGAGTTTTACTACCAACTTTTCCTAATTTACCGCTATTATTACCAGAAACGTATTTTTGTTTAAAATCTAATAAATCTTCAGCACATTTTGGCTGTTCGATAGCAGAAGTTACTATTTTTCCATTTATTAGACCAACAGAAATATTGTATTCTACTAAATTTTCTACAAAAGGTTCGACCATTGCTAAATAATCGTATTTAAAAATATCGGGTAATACTGCGGCTAATTCTTCCATATTATTAACTTTTGCTACCCCAATGCTACTACCTAAATTACATGGTTTAACGCAACTTGGAAAAGTAACTCCAGCTACCAACCGCTGTAAAATTTGATTATCTATTATTAAACCATTCTCTGGACGTAAAATGACATGGCACGGCAAAACTGGGATATTAACTGCTTGTAAAATTCGTTTGGTAGCAATTTTATTCATTAATACTGTAGATCCAAAATGTCGCATGCCAGTATATGGAATGTTAGCAATTTCCATAACCGCTGGTAATTGGCCATCCTCACCATGAATTCCGTGCATAGCCAATAACGCCATGTCAAAATTAATTGATTTAACTGAACCAAACAAACTTTTTTTCTTTAATAACAAGCGACCATTATTCTTGCTACCTAAATCTAAGGTTACTGAATGTAGCTTATTTATACTTTCTTGAGTCAACATATAATTAGCGGTATTTAATAACTCTTTACCAACTAACCATTCTCCATTAGGTGCTATGTAAACTGGAAATGCCTCAAATTTACTGCTATCTATTGCCTTTAAAGCCTGTAAACCAGTAATTATACTAACATCGTGCTCCGGAGTTCTACCTCCAAAAAATACTGCTACTGTCTTTTTAGATTTTAAATTTTGCATGGCCCCCGCCTATACTTCAAAAATCCACCCGGCAACCTTCGGTTGCCACCCTCCTTTACTAAAGGAAGGTTAAGTTTACCTAGATTAAAGCCTTCTATTAAAATAAACTATATAATAAAATTTAGATGTTAGCTTAATAATAATTAAAATTAAAGTATACTGAATGCATATGAGTTCAGTATAACTATTCAGCGTTAAACTATGGGTAAAATTTATTATAAAAATTTATCGCCACCTAACAACCCTAATTTACCTCATATTATATGGGGTCACGGTTGGGGACAAACCCATGCAAACTTATTGCCTCTAGCGAGCTGTTTACAAAATTTTGCTAACCATTGGCTATTAGACTTCCCTGGTTTTGGAGCAAGTACGCCACCAAACAGTACTTGGAGTAGCCTAGATTATGCCAATGCCACTGCTACTTGGATCGCTAACCATATCCCAACAACAGCCACAAAAATTTGGGTTGGCCATTCTTTTGGTGGCAGAGTAGGTATTAATTTAGCTGCTAAATACCCTAATCTTATAAGCGGGTTATTTTTAATAGCAGCATCTGGGATCCCCAAACCACGAAATTTAACCCAAACAATAATTATTTCAACAAAAATAAAAACTTTTAAATTATTAAAAATTTTAAACAAATTATTAAATAATGATAAATATTCTGATTGGTTAAAAACTAAATTTGGTAGCCCAGACTATAGAAACGCTAATACTAATATGCGTTCTATCTTAATAAAAGCAGTTAACGAAAATCTATCAACTTTAGCTACACAAATAATTTGTCCAACCGAGTTACTCTATGGTGAAAACGATACCGAAACTCCTATTACAATGGGCCAAAATTTTAATCAATTAATTAATAACTCTAAATTGCATGTTTTACCACAAGAAGATCATTATAGTGTACTATCAGAAGCTAAACATCAGGTTATATATTTATTAAAACAATTTATATATAATATTAAACAACCATGTTAACAATTTTATTAATTACAACTATTTTAATTTTTTCTACCAAACGCCATTTAACCTATTTACATATTTTTCAACAACAAGAATACTATAATTATCGATTTTTATCTTGGGTATTTAATAATAAAGCCTTCGATAAACGTCTGTCTAGTTTATTATTTATTATTTGTTATTTAAATTATATTATAAATAATATCACTATTATTACCTCTGCTATTGTTAGCGCTCTATTAACATTCAGCTATTTTGAAAAAAACCCTATAAAAACCGCCAAAAAAAAATTGGTTTTTACTAACAGAGCACAACGTATTTATTATCTTAGTTTAATTATTAATTTATTAACCAATATTATATTATTTATAAATTTAAAAAATCTAAATTTATTTATTATATTATTGCTAACTATACAGCTAATACCCGTATATCTAGTTTTAGCTAATTTATTGCTTACACCCATAGAAAATACAATTCAACAAAAATTTTGGCAACAAGCTAAACAAACAATTATTACTAATAACCCATTTGTTATTGGTATTACTGGTTCGTTTGGTAAAACTTCAGTAAAACATTTTTTAGGACATATCCTGCAATATGTAGATCACACTCTAATAACCCCCGGCAGCATAAATACTAGCATGGGCATATCTAGAATAATTAGAGAACAGTTAAATACTTCCCATCGCTACTTTGTAGTAGAAATGGGAGCCTATGGCATTGGCTCTATAAATAACATTTGCAAATTAACTACACCTAATATGGGCATAATAACCAATATCGGCAAAGCTCATTACGAACGTTTTAAAACTTTAGAAACAGTAGCTACTGCTAAATTTGAATTGGCAACCGCAGCAATTAATAACAATTCTAAAATAATTATCTCCGAACAAGCATTAAATACTGATTATGCTAAACAATATATTAAAACCAATCCTAAAAATTTCGAAATTTTAAATACCCAACAATTATCTAATGTAGTCCAATTAAAAACTGGATTAGCTATAACTTTAAATTGGCAAGCAACTACTTATCAATTAGAAGTTCCGGTATTTGGTTTACATAACGCCACTAATATTGCTTTAGCGTTTATTGCAGCTTGCAACTTAAAAATACCACCTGCAACTATTATTACTGCTCTAAAAACTATGCCACAAATTAACCATAGACTAGAAGTGCTTAAACAAAATAACTGCACTATCATAGACGATGCTTATAATGCTAACCCAAGCGGCTTTAAATCCGCCTTAGAGTTGCTTAATTTTTTACACGAACCGCCAGGACGCCGTATTTTAATAACCCCCGGACTAATAGAATTAGGAACCGCCCACAATGCGGAACATTTATTGTTAGGGAAAACCGCCGCTCGTTATACCGATCTAACTGTAGTTGTAAAACCACAACGGATCCCTAGTTTTATTAATGGGTTTAAAGAACTAGCTACCGAAGCTCAACAAATTATCCAGGTGGCATCGTTTGCTCAAGCTAAAGAATGGTTAAATAAACATTGCCAAACTAACGATACTATTTTACTGGCCAACGATTTACCAGATTTATACGAAACTGGATTAAAGATTTAATGGGATTTTTTTGCGGCTAAAGCATGCGGATGCATGGTATCAGTTATTGTTTTTTTTAGTGCCTCATACTCTTCCTGGGTATATTTTTTCTCTATAGGTGTTTTTCCATCTTTTTCAAACCCAGCAATATATTTACAATCATCTAAATTTTCTGGTAATTTGATATCAATAGATCCTCTATTTAGTATTTTTTGTGTTTTAATTAATTCTAAAATTGCTTGTAAATCTTTCGGAGGAAAACCATTAGCTTCTACAGTTATTACTTTATCAGATTCTAAAACAGCTTTTTCTAAATTTTCTAAAAAAGCTATACCAACTGCTTGTTGTTTGCTAATTAATCTTGCTTTTTCTTTTGCATCCTTAGATTCTATTGCCTGAAATTCACATATTGTAGTATTATTTCGTTTTTCGATCGTTGCTAATTCTGTTTTTGTCTCTTGATCTTTTATGACACCAATAGTGTAACTGCTTTTTTGATCTACTGGAACAGCCTTAGATTCATATTTTATTTTTTCTCCAAGCTGTTTTGTAAAATGTTGCTCCCAATTTAATTGATCATATGCACCAGCTAAACCGTCTAATACTGCTGGGCTCTGGTTTGACGAATCAGATACAGATGCCGATAATTTTGGTTGTACTTTCGGTACTTCTGGTTTCACTGGTTCTTTTTCTGCTGCTTTTGGGCCTTTTGAAAAAGCAGTATCTACATCAACGACCTTGCCTTGCCGAAGATCTTCCATAATGGCATCTACAACTATCCCTGGACCATTAGGTTTGTCCCGCCAATATGACGCAGCATTTTTACCACCTATAGCAAATTTATTTGGAAGATTAGCAGTATTTTGATTTGTTAACCCCAACACCATATATCCTTTCCCTAGATGTTCTGCAATATTTTTCATATCACGCTTAACTAATTCCAAGTGTTTTGTAACGTCTCCTCCAGTATGCATTACTGTAGTAACAGGTAAAATATCTACTTTTTTTCTAAGTTCTGCATCCTCAAGAATTGCTTTTTGCAATATTTCAAATGTTGGAGCTTGTCCACCTCCATTGATATGCAGACCACCTGTTTTAAGATCCTGATAGCTTGCATTTTGATACGATTTATATATACCAGCAGATTCATTATCGTTGGCTGAATAGGTAATTGCTATTTTTAAATCTGGATTTTGTGCTAATAAAGCTTTAATATCTCGTAACATTATTTCTGCTTGTGCTTCTGCTAATATAGCCCCCCCCCCAACTTTATAAGGCATATAATATTCATTAATGCGATTATATTGCAGTTGGTTAGGAAACGCTGGTTTACCATCAAATGACTTGTTAATTTCTGCCGGGATCTTAACTGTTTTACTTTCAGCAACTGCTAATTCTTTTAAACGTTCTTCTATTTTAGATAATAACTTTTCTCCATTATTCCCATAACCCCATTCAGCTTTTATTTTAGCACTTGAACTTGAAATAGCTGTTTTTAAAGATTCCAAACAATCTTTGGTTACAAGCGGTAGTAGTAATTTAGAATTAACTACTGTTGATATAACTTTAAGTTGTGGAAAACAATAATCTGGAAAAGAAGATGGAAGTTCTTTTAAAAGAAGCCCTAATTGTTCTCGAGTGGGTGCGGTAATTTCCCCTCTATTCACAGATATTAGGTAATTATAATAATAATTAAAAGTATTTATATCTTTTTTAATAGCATAAACCTGCTCGAACTTAATTACTTTCTGTGCATGGGTATCACTCAGCATTAATTTAACAGCATCATCATTTTTTGCTAATAATTTTTCAAATAATTCTGAACTTAATCCACTACCAGGTTGGTCTTTTTCTAATTTACGATTTAACTCAAGAATAGTTTCGATATCATCGCCATCTGAAATCTTTCCATCTTTTTCTATTACTTTTTTTAATTCTGCAAGAACTTCTATATTAAATTCGTTTCTGATTTCTGTTAATCTAAGAATTGGTACTTCCAGGTCACATTTTCCATCTATAGTATTTTTATAAACTTTTATATCTTTTACTTGCTTGTTGCTTGTAGCATACTTATTTTTCGCATCATTACATGCACACCATCTAACAGCTATAAATAAAGCTTCATCAATATCGAAGAAAGCAGCTCCATGAACTTGGGCTGGAATGGTACTATTTATACCAAGCGAAGCATTATAAATATTATCCCTAGATTTTTGAAATTTTCCAGCAACTTCGCCAGTTTTTTCAGGAGAATCATCATATTCTTTTTGTGCGGCAGCAAGTGCGCTCTTTAACTCTGCTATAGTTGCCGATTCTAGTAGTTCTTCGGTAGCTAATTTATTTTGTACTATTATACCTTTGGTAGTATCTGTTGCTAATTTTTTTAATTGTTGTTTATCTAGTCCACTGGGGGTAATGCTATTAAGTGTGGCAAATTGATTTAATTTATCGTTTAAATCTAGGATTTTTTGAACAGTAGGTTTGTCGATATCTTTTTCCTGAAGAGCATTTACTATTTCTGATAATTTTGCTAATACTGTTGAATGTGCATTTTGATCTATATCACTTTTTATTTGAGCTAATAAAGCATCCAAAGATTCATCAATAGTTTTTGGTTCTTCTTCCTCCTCATCCTCCTCTTCTGGTACAGGTTCTGGTTCTGGAGATAAAGACGACTTGTCAAATTTTTTTTCATAATCATTAGTTTTACGCTCTAGGTCTCCTTCAACTTTGCTAAGCCTAACCATAAGCTGTTCATATTCCAAAGGATACTTGTCTTTATTGTCTTGTACTTCTTTGCATAGTTTGGAGATTGCATCTCGCATTTTAAATCTTGAGCCATCTGTGCCAACATATTCAGGGTAATCTGCATACATCAATGCTATTAAATGTGCTCTATCAGTCACCATATGGCCAAACCACTCATCTAGCAACAAGTGCTCATTTAGAATTTTTTGAACAAAGTCATCGACATTTGTTACATTATTTAATGTGCATTCCTCAGCAACATGTTCTGATATTGTTGCCGCGTGTTGTAAATTTATATGTTTTATGTTGCTACTTCCATCTTGGCCACCAAAAGTGTCTCTCATCCACCAATGTGCTTGATCTGCCATGCTGCCAGGAGTATAGTTAGGAACAAACAATATTTTTCCCGCTAGTATAACCGCATCATTATCATCAATAGTCTCCAATAAAAATTTTTTAATGTTTTCCCAACGTCCTAATAAATTTCCAGAATAATCCGATTTGGGTTCGGCTGTATTAAACTCATCTTGAACACCTAAAGCAGTGGCTAAATTTTGTAATGCTGGTGCTGTATTCTCTTGGTATCTTTTTCTTCTTTCTTGAGCTAACTTTTCTCTTTCTTCAGATTTGGTGCCGTTAATCTCAAGACCACCATCTGCATTTTCTGTGCCAATTTCTAACCAATCTGTACTTTCAGTTGCTTTTAAACCAAAGCGTAAAATTGAACCTAATGTTACATCGATAGCTTCACTAGACATTTTTACATATTCTGTTGGATATGTTTCTCCTCGGGCTTCTACAGTAAATATTTTTTCTAATAATTCTCTGTTTTTGCAAAGTTCTGTAAAATCCCTGCTTCTAAAAAACTCTAACATCCTTGCATCACGCCCACAAAAACCAATATCGTTAAACTTTGATTGCCATCTTTCTTTAATTCCAGACATAAAAACTTTTTCTTGGTCTGTAAAACTAACAGGGATGGGGTGTGCCTTCTGAATATCTTCTATTTTCTTATCAATGGCATTTATAATAACTTGAAGATTTCCTGTAGGCATTTAAACTCCATAAACATTGTAATTTTGTATTTTGTTAGTTAATTAAAAATTCTCCTAAATATCTTGTCGGTAGTTTAACTAACAGACTTAGTCAATAGCCAAGCTTTTAACGATTTTTTTTTCCAACAGACATATCAGTTTGACCTTATTGAAAACTTGCCAATTATTGTTTATTTATCGGTATTCTATATATATCTATTTATCGCCAAATTTATGCTGCCACTTTAGCTATAAACCCATACCCCATCAAAAAAGTGCCGAGGACTAGCAAGTTATGTAGTTCAACTATTAGCACCAACACCAACCCATTGACAATAGAAGGTTTACTATATATGCTTCCATTATAAATGGAGCAATTATGCCTATTTCTCAAGACATGCTAAAACGCATTATATTGGATCAGCGCGAAGATCAGCGTTGGCCATCTGTGTATATACAACGAACCGCAGAACAAAAGCTTAACTTACTAAGTCAAAATCAAGAAATAATAGTATTAACTGGTATTAGAAGATGCGGCAAATCTGTGCTATTAGAACATATACGTCGAATGCACGGAAACGAAAATAATTATTATTTTAATTTTGAAGACGAAAGATTAGTTAATTTTGGTACAGAAGATTTTGAAGTTTTGCATCAAACATTAATTTCTATGTATGGCGTGCAAAAATCGTTTTATTTTGATGAAATTCAAAATATACCGGCATGGGAATTGTTTGTTCGACGCATGTATAACAATAGTTGTAAAATATATTTAACTGGTTCAAATGCTAATTTATTTAGTGAAGAATTGGGAACTAGATTAACTGGCAGGTATATATCACTTACAATTTACCCTATCTCCTTCGCTGAGTTTTCACAAAATTATTTTTCAATTGAGCAAAAAGATTTTAGCACTACAGATCTTGGGATATTAAAAGGATTATTTTCTAAATATCTAGAATATGGCGGTATACCAGCATATATAATCAATAAAAATAATGATTACTTACATTCATTATATGAAAGCATACTTTATCGAGACATAATCACCAGATATAAAATTGGCAATCCTGATGCACTAAAAAAGCTACTTTTTTTTCTAGCAAGCAACTGCAGCAAAGAAGTTTCTTATTCTAAATTACTTGGCATGGTCAATAACAACGGTAAAATTATAAAGAGCAATACAACTATTGCTGATTATTGTAGTTATATTGAAAATAGCTTTCTATGTTTTTTTATAAGTCGTTATGATGACAATCTCAAAGCACAACAACAATCACCAAAAAAAATTTATTTTATCGATCATGTTGTAGCTAGAATTATTGGATTTAGAACTAGTGAAGATTATGGTCGCATGCTAGAAAATATAGTTTTTATAGAGTTAAAACGTAGAGGACAAGATATCTATTACTATAAAAACACTAGAGAATGTGATTTCGTATTACGTCATGGTGTACAAACTTTACAAGTTATTCAAGTATGCACCGAGTTATACGATCCGTCAACTAAGCAAAGAGAGGTATTAGGGCTTATAGAGGCTATGGATCAATTCTCATTATCTAATGGATTAATTATTACCGAAAACGAAGAAAATATAGAAATCATAGACATTAAAAATAAAAAGTACAATATTATAATTACACCAATTTGGAAATGGTTACGTAATTTTTAGCCTAATTTCAGTTTACATTTTAAGAACATAACTTGTTTATTGGCGCTGGTTAATGGAAATTCTTGTATTCCAAACCCTTCTACTTTTGGCATATCTCTCCCATAAGCCATAGTAATAATTTTACTGTCTTTTCCATCACTATTAAAGCCTAACACTAACCCGGTATGGCCAGCTTTACCTGGAGAATTATAGATATCTTCTATCTTATCTTCATTAAAATTGCGATGAACATATAGTTGACCAGGCAGAATATCTCGTTGAGGATCTTTAATTTTTGCTGCATCAAATAGTCTAGTCATTTCTAGCTCTGTACCAGAACTTACCCAACTTGAATCTGTTACTATACCTTCGTTTTCTTCGTTGTTTCTTATTAAACAATTGCGATAATGAAATAACTGATCTACCGTTGAAAATTGAATTTTACTAGCACAAAGTTTAGCCACCCAAGACGAGCAATCTTCTGGACCAAATAATTTACCACTAGGATAACGCGATTCATCACGATGGCCGCCAAATGCATATCCACTATGTATAAATGTAAACCCAGATGTTGATGGCGCATAATCATCAAAAATATAAGTATATTTACTATAATCTTTTTCTATACAACGGCATAAATCTATTGATTCTGGTAATGGAGTTACATGTGCTATAGCAGAAGCATCTAACCATGAAGAAGTAGTCGATGATGGCAAATAATTAGCTTGATATAAATGAGTTTTACCGTCACTAACTAACAATGTGGTTAATGCAGCTGTTTTTAAAAAAGTACCTTTAGAGCTGCCGTAAATAGTATATGTATTTTCGCTTAACACCGTTACATCATCAACAGCAGTATGGTATCCGTAACCATCCCCAAGATCGCCTTCTAACAATTTAGCAAATTTGGTTGATGTTAATTCTTGTGCACCGGCAATAGCAATAGCCATTTTATTAAATTTTAGAGGAAACGTTACATGTTTTTCTGGATGACCAGGCTTATATTCTTTTAATATGGTACTATTTAAGTAGCTTGTTAAATCTAAGTCTTGCTCTAATTTACTAGATACTTTTTGTTGTAATACTTCTATACCTTCTTCTGGTTCTATTGTTTTTAATCCAGCAAATAAATGATCTAATTCTTCTGTAGTTTTTTTTCTAAAATTCCACTCTTGAGATAATGCTTCTGTAACATATGCATTTTTTGAGTCACGAGCAGAATTTACAATAGATGCAAGTTTTTGATCAACTAAAGGCATAATTATTACTCCTTAGGATTACATCATGGATTTTGTGGAGTTAAAACATAAGATGTGGTTAATACTATTGGAATTAGTGCTATACACGATAAAACACTACACAATAATAAAATTATAAAATACCAATTCCAGCTATAATCTATTAATAAACCTATAGGGTATCCAGCAACCGCTGCACCAATATACCCCCACCAACTTACAAAACCATTAGCACTACAAGCTACTTTTTTATCAACATGTTCTGCTACAGACAGACCAATTAACATTTGTGGCCCATAAACAAAAAACCCTATTAGCCCTATTAATATAAAATCTAATAACTTATTACTAATATTAACTTGCCAAAAAATCCATAAACAACAAGCTAAAACAATGGAGCAAATCATAATAAATGGTGCCCGTTTACCCGTAAATATTTGATCTGTAACCCAACCTGCAAATAACATTCCTAACAATCCACCTAACTCAAACCAAACAATACTAGTACCAGCCACTATAGAACTATACCCTCTAGTTTCTACCAAAAATGGTACTGTCCAATCATTAATTGCCGTTTTTACTACATAAATAAAAAAACAGCTAACTGCCATAATTATTACTGAACTATTGTTTAAAATGTGTTCAACTAAAATTTGTTTTGCCGACAAGCTAGTTTCTGCTGACGCTGATGGTAATTCATAATCGTTGCCGTCTGATTTATATTTTTCGATCGGAGGTAATCCTAAACTTCGAGGTTCATCACGTAACCTATTAATTAATAATAAGCCAATTACTATACACATTCCTCCTGGTACAAACATTGCATAACGCCACCCTAATTTTTGAGCATAATAACCAGCAATAACCGGAATAATAGCTCCACCAACATTATGTGAGGTACTACAAATACTCCACCACAAACCACGCTCTTCCTTGGTATACCAATAAGTTAATTGTTTAGTAATAGGTGGCCATCCCCAACCTTGAAACCAACCATTTAAACCCCAAAAAATTGCAAATAATATTAAAGAATTAGAAAGACCGAATAAAATATTAAACACCCCGGTAAGCATTAAACCAACAGCCATAAAATACCTAGGATTAGCTCGATCAGATAAAATACCGCTAAAAAATTTACTAACCCCATAAGAAATAGATAAAATAGTCCCTAATAACCCTAAATCACTATAGCTATAACCTAAATTAATTAATTGTGGAGTAATAAAAGTAAAACTTTTTCTGGCAAAGTAAAAAAAGACATATCCTATATACATGGAATAAAAAATTCGGATCCGCCAATATTTATATTTTTTAGCAATTAACGCCTGATCTTGTAATTCTTCTTTTAATACCGCCGGCTTAAAAAATTTAAATACTGTATTTACTAACCTTTTTTCCATGCCAAATTTTGGAACTTATATAAAAAAATGTCAATAAAAAACTATAATTTAACTAAGTTAGGGTAATCATTAAACGATAATTTATGATCTAATTGCAGCATAATTTTATTAGCTAAATTTTTCCCTAACTCTACCCCCCATTGATCAAACGAATTAATATTCCACATTACTCCTTGTACAAAAACTTTATGCTCATACAAAGCAATTAGCGCCCCTAATATTTCGGGGGTTAGTTGTGGAAATAGTATAATGCTATTAGGACGATTACCGTTACAATGCTTAAATTTTTCTAATTTAGTGTTATCACTATTACCCTGCATTAACGCTTGACTTTGAGCTAGACAATTAGCAAATAAAACCCCGGATTTTTTAGTAGCAACTAAAAAATCTACCGGAACTATTTGACTGCCCTGATGTAACATTTGCATATAAGAATGTTGCCCATTACAACCTACTCCACCCCAAATAACCGGGGCTGTATCATGATCTATATAATTATTTTGTAAATCTACAGTTTTACCATTACTTTCCATCTCTACTTGCTGTAAATAATGTGGAAAATATTCTAATGAATCCAAATAAGGCATAATTGCTAGAGATTTATATTGCATAAAATTTATGTTCCAAATACCTATGAATGCCATAAGTATTGGCAAATTTTTAGAAAAATCTATGTTAATAAAATGCTGATCTAACGTATACGCACCAAATAAAAATTTTTTAAAATTTTCCATACCTAATTTAATTGCAATTGGTAATCCAACTGCTGACCAAACAGAATATCGCCCACCAACAAAATCCCAAAATGGAAAAATATTTTCTATATTAATTCCAAATTCTATAGCTTTATTTACATTACAAGTAACAGCAAATATTTTAGTTTGATCTGTAAGCCAACTAGTTATTGTTTTCATATTACGAATGGTTTCTTCTGTAGTGAAACTTTTAGAACTAATTATGGCAATAGTAGTTGATGGATTTAATTTACCTAAAATATTGTCTATAGTCTCTGGGTCAACATTTGCTATAAAATGCAATTTTAAATTTTTAGCTAATTTATGGGTATATTGATCTAATGCTTGGCAAACCATCATGGGTCCTAAATAAGAACCACCTATACCCAAACATAAAATATTTTGACAGTTACTTCGATACAAATTTTCTGTGAAATCAGTCATTTTTTGCAAAACCATAGCTACATCTTTTACTGGGTTAGGTTCTCGTAACGCTGTATGCCAAACTTTGCGCTCTTCGGTAAAATTAATTTTAGATCCTTTAAATAAATCTTTAATTTTATGCTCTAATTCACAATGTTTTGCAGCATCACATAACATTTTCATAATTTCTGAGTCAATATATTGTTTAGAAAAATCCACTAATAAATCTAAATTATCTATATTAACTGAAAAATTTTGAAATCTATTAGGATCTGTTAAAAATAATTGTGATATAGATTTTTTAACTATTAATTGTTTTTTGGCTAATAATTGTGCCCAAAACTCGCTATTTCTAAAAGTATTTTTTAATTGCATATTATTTGCTCGCACCAAAATCAAAATCTAAGTTCCACCCAATTAATTTAAATTGGTTATTAATAGAATCAATTTCACAATAATTACCAGGATTGACTTTTAAACGATTTTCTAAAATTGCTAGTTCCATCCCACCATCAAATAATTCGTTTACAAAAGTAATAACTCCTTGGCTACTGATTACAACTACAACATCATCTTTTTTATATTGAATAAATAACATATTAAAAAAAGTGCGTATTCGTTCAACCAATTCTTCTCGAGTAATTTGCCAGGAATGTGGTGAGTTATTAGGAATTATACGTTTTTGTTGCCAATCGTCCCAAGCTTGTTTACCAAAATTTGCAATTACTTCATTAGTTTCTCTTGTTTCTCCTAAAGTAGTTAATCCAGCCCAATTACCATAATCTAATTCGATTAACTGCTCGCTTAAATATAATGGTGGTTCAAAATTATTTTGCTGAATAAAATGTTCTCGTATAATAACAGCATGCTCCCAAGTACGAATTAATGAACCAGAATATATAGCTTTAATATTTTTCGACTCTAAAAATTTAGCCATGGATCGAGCCTGGTTGCGACCAGAATTAACCAGTGGGATATTGTTTTTCGAACCACACATAAAAACTCGTTTTCCGCCTGGCTGATCATCTCCAAAGGTGTTTCCATGTCTTATTAAAAATATTTTCATTAAATTAATTCCCCGTGTTGTTTAATTAAGTTTTCAGCAGCTATAGCATCTTCTAAAGAATCTATACCAGACATCGAGGAGTAAATATAATCTTCAACAACAGTAATTTTAATTGGAATATTGTTTTCTAAAAATCTTAATTGTTCTAAACTTTCTAATTTTTCGTAAATTGACATAGGGGTTGCAACAAATTTTTTTAACATCGGTATACTGTAACCATAAATTCCAATATGACGATAAACTGGAGATAAATTAGAAGTTTTTCTTAAATCATGTTCATTTCTAATAGCAGGAATAATATTTTTAGAAAACCAATGAGCAAAATAATTACTATCAAATACTACAGAAGTGCCGCTAAAAGGACTATTCTTTTTCCATTCACGAAATTGATCTAATTTTTCCCAACTAAGTTGTACTGCCGGAGTAACAACAATATTAGCGCTACCATTATTTTCCGCAGTACGGATAATTGCCTCTAAAATATGAGGTGGAGTCAATGCAGCGTCCCCTTGAAAATTAATAACAAAATCAGGAATTTCTTCCAACAAAGAAACGGCTTTTAAAACACGATCGCTACCCGTAGGGCATGTTGGATCAGTTAAAATAACTTTCATTTTAAGTTGTATAGCGTGATCAAAAATTTTCTGATCATCCGTTGCAACATATACCTCTACATTTTTTAATTTATTAGCAACTACTGTGGCAGTTTCACAAACTCGTTGTAACAAACTTTTTCCAGAAATTATATGGAGTGGTTTTCCAGGAAAACGCGTAGAGCCGTAACGTGACGGAATAATTATAACTGATTTCATATTAAAATACCCATTAAGAAATATGCATATTCTATTCTGACAAAATAGTTGTCTCTTGACAATATAATTTAAAACAATCAACTATATCCTGATATTGTGGTAGTAATTGCTTAACTTTCTTAAGTCTTTCTATAATTATTGATTTTGGCGTATAACGACCAGTAATTTTTTGTCTTGCTACAACTCGTAATATAGCAGTTTTAAGATCGCATAAAATAAAATGCATTTCAGTCTGATATTGGTGTTTATCTCTAAGATTTTTAAGAAGATCAACGTGTGCTGCAAATAACCCTCCATGATCCATGATGATATTAAATTTATTAAATATAGCACGGTCTAAAAGTTCGTAAGCAACAATTCTAGCTAAATTTTCAAATTTTCTAAACGCTTGTTTACTTCCTTCTAATTTTAGCGTCTCTTGGTAAGCTGAAAGTTTCTCCATGATACCATCGCAATGAACCAGCACGTGATCTGGCCAGTTTCTGTTATTATAAAAAGTGGTTTTCCCAGAACCAGGAATACCCCCTAAATGAATTAATAATGGTTTATCCTGTGGAGTAGCTGATGATAAGCAATCTGTTATTATCTTTTCGTATTCATAATGTTCATTATCACAACAATTAATTTCTTCGTATGCACAATTAATAACATCTTTAATTGGCATGAGGCTAGAAAGAGTTTTCATGTTTTTATACTTCTGGCTCTTTAGACCAATCAACAACTTTTCCTCGCGTAAAATCCCACCTATAAAGCCACGAAACACCAAAAGCTGCGTAATAATTATTTGGTTCAAAGTAAACTTCATCCTCTAGAGCATTACTTAGATTCACAAATTTATAACCTAACTCATAAGCTATTTTTAACAAATCTTCCATAATATAGGAATTTATTAAATTAATATGTAAAAGCCATATGTGCTTAATATTACGACTAAAAATTTTTTTAGATGCATCCTCATAAAAAGCAAATTTTGCTCGAGTATGCTCAAGATATTTTTGAATAATCTTTTTTTTATTGTGTGGATTGTCAATTAACTGTTTATTAAACTTCCAATCATCTGTATCAATAGTCACAGGTGCAACAATATACCCTTCTTTTTTTAAAAATTTTTCGAAAGAAGATCTTATTTCTGAAGTAGCACCAGTATCAAGATACGGGTGCCTAAAATAATTATATTTAATTTTAACATTTTCCATAAGGTGTTTAGAAATCATAGAGCCTTTAATAACATCTTTCTCAAATTCATCTAACTTAACATTACTCAAACGGTTATGTGAATAAGTATGATTACCAAGAATTTGCCCATAATCAATCCATAATTTAAGAATCGCTATTTTTTCAGTTATCTGCTTGTTAATATAAAGTTTACCTTCATTAACAAAACCAATTGCTGGCACCTTAAATTTATTCAATGTTTTTAAAATTTTTTCATTAATTTTATGTAGTTTTTCCGCTGATTCATCTTGCTGTCCAGGTAAATCATCAAATGTAATAGCTATTTCATTAGCATAAACAAACTGACAACAAAGTATAAAAAAAGTAAACAATATTGTTTTAATTTTCATTTTTTACTATTTTAAAATTATTAAAATAATTGATAAATCGTCCATTTAAACTAAATTTTCTAATTCCACAGCTTTTAAGCCAGCACACTTAGTAATGGTTTTTATATCTACTTTAGCTTTTAACATTTTTTGTGCTATGGCTTTAGTCGATTCTTGTTTACCCTTTTGCATACCTTGTTGCATACCATCTTCAAACCAATGTTCTGCTAACGTACCCATAAACTTACCTCTATTATCCCCTAACTCTTGGGAGTATATTTTTAATTGTTTAAAAAATTCTTGTTTATTACTAATATTAGCCGCTATAGATAAATATTTTAATATAGCTTGTTTATATTCTAAAATATTAGTCTCTTTTAATAATTTCCTCAATTCATTATTATGCTTATTGTTGACTATATTTAATTAATTTATAATCACAAATTTACTAGATAGATAAGAGGGTGCGACTAAAAGTGTAACTTTCTTTCATTTTATCATCCACCCGGCAGCTAACGCTGCCACCCTCCTTCGAAGCGAAGGAGGGTAAGTTTATCGTGCATTTTATATTATTCTCTACTTTTTTAATTAATACTAACCTATATGGTTATTACTTGTTAATGACAATAAAGACTTTAATTTACGTATGTTTTACCCTCCTTCGCTTCGAAGGAGGGTGGCAGCGTTAGCTGCCGGGTGGATGGGCTTATGTTACACTTTTAGTCGCACCCTAGATAAGACTCTCGGTGGATTTAAACTTCATTTAAAACTACTATATTTTCATCATTATTGTTTTCATTGTTATCTTGATCGTCAATTTGTTTTCTAGCTGCTAAATATTTATGCCACCACCTGGCTGTTCGTTGTGCTTTTTTATCACCAGTTGTAGCTCTTAACAATAAAAACTCAAAAGCCATACCAAATTTACTAGAAGAACTTAATTTATTTGCTCTTTTGTCTGTTTTACCGGCAATTTTGGCTAATTTAACTTGCAATGTCCAAATATCTTTAATAAAAATCATTAATTTTTTAGATAAGCTTATGATTTTATTTTGCTCGGATAATAATTTTTCTGCTGCATATTTATACGCTATAAATTCCGAAATCTTTTCTTTATCTTTATTTTTATCCTTATGTTCTGTTGCAACTATACGAACCTCGTTCCATAACAAAATAGCAATCAGCCAAGCTGGATTAATCTGTTCGTGATTAATAATTTTACCATCTATATCTTTTAATCCCTGGATTATAAAATTATTATTAAATTGCTTGACTTGTTTGTTAAGTGAACTCTGCCAATGTGGGAATAAAATTTCTAATAATCCATATTGTTTTAATAATTTAAAAGACTCTAACGCATGTCCATAAAAAAACAATTTTACATATTCATCATAAAGTCTAGCTGGAGCTATATTTAAAAGTAGTTCTTTTAAAGAAAAAATAGGTTGAGCAGTGTTAGCTGCAATAGAAAATTCTAATTTGGCAGCGAACCGTATTGCTCGCAACATTCTAACTGGATCTTCTCGATACCTAGTAGTTGGATCTCCTATTAAACATAATTGCTTAGCATATAAATCTTTAAGCCCGTCAACATAATCAACTAAAGTATAATTAATAATGTTGTAATATAAAGCATTAATAGTAAAATCACGCCGCACCGCATCTTGCTCTATATTGCCATAAATATTATCTCGTAAAATCATGCCTTCTTCAGAATGATGTTTACGGTGAGAATGGCTAGCTCTAAAAGTCGCAACCTCTACAACATCTGATCCAAAATGAACATGCGCTAATTGAAACCTTCTACCAACAATATAACAATGTTTGAATAATTTTTTAATTTTTTCAGGATAAGCATTGGTTGCCACATCAAAATCTTTTGGTTGCCTGCCTAACAATAAATCTCTAACACCACCACCCACTAAATAAGATTTATACCCATGATCTTTTAATTTATATAATACTCTTAATACATTTTTATTGATATTTTTACGTGAAATATTATGCTCTGAACGAGTAATAATAACTGGCACATAATTATTTAATTTTTCTAAATTTAAGGACAATCTTATAGTTTTAATAAAATTTTTTATTTTGTTTAAAATATTCATTTACATTTTTTATATTACTGTTTGCTGCACAAAATTCTCAAAACGTGAAAAATGTCCAAGAAAAGTTAAACGCATCATACCCGTTGGGCCATTTCTCTGCTTGGCAATAATAATTTCTGCTGTACCTTTGTATGCACTTTCTTTATTATAAACTTCATCACGATAAATAAAAGCGATCAAATCTGCATCTTGTTCAATGGCCCCAGATTCACGTAAATCTGACATTATAGGACGCCGATCTGTACGCTGTTCCAAACTACGGTTTAATTGCGATAACGCAACTACTGGAACATTTAATTCTCTAGCTAAAATTTTTAATGATCTAGAAATTTCGGAAATTTCTGCAGCACGATGTTCACTATTACCAGGCACTCGCATTAATTGTAAATAATCTACTACTATCATCCCTAATTCACCTTGTTCACGAATTAAGCGTCGTGCTCTAGCTCGTACTTCTATTGGGCTCAACGAACCAGAATCATCAATAAACATTTTTCTAGCAGCCATCATTGCAATAGCTGAAGATAGTCTAGGCCAATCATCATCATGTAACTGCCCACTACGAATACGTTGTAATTCAATTCTAGCTAATGATGCTAACATCCTCATAGCTAACTGTTCCGCAGGCATTTCCATACTAAAAATTAATACTGGCTTATCAGTTTTCATACTAATCCACTCAGCAATATTCATAGCAAAAGTGGTTTTCCCCATGGATGGACGACCAGCAATAATAACTAAATCTGCACGCTGCAATCCAGAAGTAAGTTTATCGAAATCTACAAATCCCGAAGAAATCCCAGTAATAGGTGAATCAGATTCTGATAACAACTCTATGCGCGCAATAGTATTAGTTAAAACCTCGGCAATAGTTTTAATACCTTGTTGACCAAGAGATTGATGCTCAGCAATAGCAAATACTTTCCGCTCTGCCTCATCTACCAATTCTTTAGCTATTTTACCTTTAGAATTAAAACCTAATTCCGTAATAGCCTCACCAACCCCTATCAATTTTCTTAATAAAGATTTCTCTTTAACAATATCTGCATATGCAATAATATTGGCAGCACTAGGAGTGTTTTTAGCTAAGGCACCTAAATAAGCTAAATCCGTATATATTTCTGACACTGTTATAACATCTATCGGCTTATTTTGTACCACTAACCCAGATATAGCCTGAAAAATTAATTGATGATCGCGTCTATAAAAATCATTAGTAACAATACGATCGGCAATTTGATCCCAAGCTTCTGAATCTAACATTAAACCACCCAATACAGCTTGTTCAGCTTCTATAGAGTGTGGTGGGATTTTAAAAGTCTGAACAACTGAATCTTCAATAGAATTATTAGAAAATGCATCTACTGGAGAATTTTCTGGCTTTGAACTAATTTCCATGTAAATTCCGATTTTATGCTACATATAAGCATAATAAATATTTACTTTTTAGCTATAATAGTTACAGCTACTGTGGTCTGGATTTCTCCATGATTTAAACCTAATTTTATTTCATAGGAGCCCAATTCTTTTATAGAGCCGTGAGGTAGCTGTACTTCTTGCTTTTTAACATCAAAGCCTGCAGCAACTATAGCGTCAGCAATATCTGCAACCCCTATAGAACCATATAATTTACCTTCCTCGCTCACCAAAGCAGCTAGTTCTATATGTACTCCATTTAAAACAGCTGCACGTTGCTCTAATTTTTTAATTCGTTCGATTTCTTTTTTATGCAACTCTTCTTTACGCTCTTCAAAATATTTAATATTTTCTGATGTTGCTAATACTGCTTTTTTCTTTGGTAACAAATAATTTCTAGCATACCCTGGCTTAACTTTAATTTTTTTACCTAAAGTTCCAAGATTTCTTACATTTTCTAAAAGTATTAATTCCACTGTCTACCTACCTTCTATTTAATCACAATATGGTAATAATCCTACAAATCTAGCTAATTTAATCGATTTAGCTAACATTCTTTGAAAACGAGCATTAGTCCCAGTAATACGGCTAGGAACTATTTTACCACTTTCTGTAATAAAACCCCGCAACATCCAATGATCTTTATAATCAATTTGTTTAGCTCCATCCCTAGTAAACTTACAAAACTTTTTACGTCTTTTATTATTATACATTGTCATATTATTTTAACCCTTATAATTTTTAAACTCTATTCAAAATCACCAGAATCTAAATTTGCAGTAGTAGCAGCTATTCCAGGTTCTTGTTTTGGCTCATAATACCCGTTGTAATTGCTATCTTTACTGGTCTTTTCAACATCTTTGTTATCTTTATTCTTAAAGAATACTGAAGGCTCTATTATGGCCTCATCACAATTAGTAATTAAATTACGAATTACTGCATCATTAAACTTAAATGCATTAGTTAATTCAACAATAACGGTTTTTTCGCATTCAATGTTTAATAATACATAATGAGCTTTATGTAACTTATTAATTTGATAGGCTAATTGTAATTTACCCCAATCTTCCTGACGATGAATTTTACCGTTACCTTTTGTTATAATAGCTCGATAACGTTCGACCATAGCTGGCACTTGATTGCTTTGATCTGGATGTATTAACAGTAGTATTTCATAATGTCGCATGTAATAACCCCTTTCGGTTTAATCAGCCTAAAAATTTATAATATTTAAGGCAAGGAGAGTAAATAATAATTTAAGGCTCAATTCTATAAGGCTAACCGTTGAATTTCAACTGTTTTATAATTTATGTTAGCAATTCGAAAAACTTATTTTAGTTAAACACGTAACACAAACTTGACTGGTGTTAATTTGTATGTCACCATAAATTATAGTTAAAAACAAAATACCAAAGTTAAATTATGATCTCAAGAAAAACATTAATTATTTTATTATGCTTTATTGTAAATATAAACGCCATTGCAGCAACTGGGCTAAATAGCCCTATTATCACTACAGAATATAAATCTACTTTAAATTATTTAACAAATAAAAAAAAATTAACTATCTCGCAAAATTTTTTAATTATTATTGATACTAAAACTCAAAAATTATCTTTATACAACCCATCTGGAGTATTATTAAAATCATATATTGTATCAACTAGCAAAAAAGGCTTGGGACAATTAATAGGTAGCCGTAAAACTCCAGCAGGTTTACATAAAATTGTTGAAAAAATCGGCCATAATGTACCGCTATATGGAATTTTTCGTAAACGCCAATTCACAAACACTGTCTGGAAAAAACCTTCTTCAAATAAACTCCATAAAAAAGATTTTATTGTAACAAGAATATTACGTTTAGAAGGCCTAGAACCAGGAATTAATTACGGCAAAAATAATTATGGTCAAATCGTAGATAGCTTTAATCGAGGAATTTATATCCATGCAACCACTATGGAATGGAAGCTTGGCACCACATCTACCATTGGTTGTATACATTTAAATTCAACAGATATGATTGAATTATTTAATACCATACCTATAGATTCTTTAGTTATGATTTACTAACAAACTTTTTCTGAACTATCAAAACAAAAAACTATATTTCTCAGCCCAATCCAATTTACGACGTTCTTTCATAATTTTTTGCTCTAGTTCATTTGTGTTTCTAGTAGGCTTAAAATATTGATAAGCTGTATAGGCAAACAACAACCCTGCACCAACCACCCCAGCAGCCCTAACATTAGCAGCATATTTAGTAGCTCTAGCTCCTATCTGGGCTACTTCAACATCAACTTTTAATTTTTCTTTTGCTACATTTAATTTATCTTGTTCCATGATCAATTTTAGCTCCCCCAAAGAACGTGGTTTAATTCCGCGCAAAAATCCTCGCATAAATTTAAGTTCCTATTTTATACACTATTACAATATAATTAATATAAATAAGATTGCAAAAAAATATTATTGTTAGATGTCTACATTATGTTTGTTTTTAATAATTTTTTATGATAACCTAATATCAATAGCATACATATATAAGCAGGTATTTTAATGAAGCTAAAAATAATTCTTTTAGCAGAACTTCCACAAGAAGAGCGTAAAGTAATTATTAATATTCTTGCTGAATGGAATTATAATGCATGGCATAAATATGACTCTGCTGTAACTATAGAGCGTTCAAAAAAACGTTTTGAAGAAAGAGCTTTAAATAAAGATAAGCTTCCTTTAACTATAATTGCTCTTAACGAATCCATCAGTAATCTTGAAAACAGTGTTATTGGGATGGTTACTCTAAAAGAATCAGTCCCAATTGTTGGATACGACGACCGAAAACCATGGTTAGGTAGTTTAATAGTATTAGAACAATATCAAAATCAAGGAATAGGTACCAAGTTAGTAAATAAAGCATCAGAATTAGCTGTAATGTTAAGTTTTAAAGAGCTTTTTTTATTTACTTCTGATTCTTATATGCCAACATGGTATTCAAATAAAAAACGTGGTTGGGAATTTTTAAGTAAAGATATTTACCTTAAAGGTGCTCCCGAAGAACACGAAATTACTATCTTGAAAAAAAGGTTAATTTAATTAATTTACCTACAATCAGTTTCAGCAAACACAGGCCTGTAACTCATCGGACATTAAAATTGACTTTTCTCACATAATGTCACATAATGTCACGTTGAGAATCGCAGGATGATATTTATGAATTGGCAAAGTTTTCGTGTACATCAACGTTTGGTTTTAGATCCATCTGTAATCGAAGATATTTATTCCAGTATTGCAAAGATTGATAGTGTTAAACAAAGTTGGCAAATAACCGGTAAGCTCTTACCTCAAACAATTGAACGTTTAACTCGTTCGGTGATTATAACCTCTACTGGCGCATCTAATCGAATAGAGGGTAATAAACTTACTGATATTGAAGTTGAAGGATTATACAAAAATCTTCGTATAAAAAAATTTAAAACTCGCGACGAACAAGAAATAGCTGGATATATACAATGCTTGGAATTGATATTTGATAATTATACAGATATTCCTATTAGTGAATCTTCTATTCTACAATTGCACAACAATATGTTGATGCATAGTGATAAAGATATGCGGCATAAAGGGACTTACAAATTTGGCTCTAATAGAGTTGAGGCAAGAAATCATTACGGCAATGTGGTTGGTGTAATTTTTGATCCAACACCACCACATTTAGTTAAAAAGGAAATGCAGGAATTGATAACTTGGTATAACTGGGCGATAAGTACAAAAGCAAAGCATCCTTTGATCCTTATTGCTAATTTTATATTTGAATATTTAGCTATTCATCCTTTTCAAGATGGGAATGGCAGAACAAGTCGATTACTGACAAATTTATTGCTTATGCAAAACGGTTATTTATTTACGCAAGTTGTTTCCCATGAGCGGATTATCGAGTCTAAAAAGGTAGACTATTATCTTGCCCTAAATAAGACTCAAAATACTTGGAAAACCAATTATGAAAATATTGCTCCTTGGCTATTATATTTCCTTTGTATAGTAAAAGATCAAAGTACCCAAGCTTTAAAAATTATTGAAGGTGATAACATAGAGTATTTACTTTCTGAAAAACAATTAGCATTATGGCAATGGGCTATAAATTATAATGAAGGATTTAGTCGAAAAGATGCTGTAGGAGCACTAAGATTTCCAGAACGAACCATTGAATCTATTATAAAAAAATTAGTAGATTTAAAGCGTTTAGAAAGGATAGGTGAAGGTAGAGCTACGCGTTATAGGCTTATAGCTGAAAAATAACTTTATGCATATTCCTAATTACTTTCTCACCATTTTTCAGATGGAGTCACATCACAAAAATATTCTTTGAGTCTCCTTTTACTCCCAGGAGATGTTATTTCTGGAATTTCATCATAATTATACCAATGGTATTCGGCAATCTCAGGGCTATGTGATTCAATTTGATTATATTTACTCACAACAAACAAAAATACATAATCGGTAGCCCCATAAATATTATTTATATAACACCCAAATAATTTTAGTTCACCTTCAATACAAATCCCTACCTCTTCTATAAGTTCCCGCTTAATTGCCGCTGGTATTGACTCATTTCTATCTACCCCACCACCTGGCAAAAACCACCCTGCTCCGTAAGAATGTTTTACTAATAAGATCTTATTTTCTTGATTTAATACAATAGCTCTTACCCCAAGAGTTGAAATTCTTAATAGCTTTTGTATTTTTCTATAAATAATTGCAAAAAATGTGTAAAACAAGATAAACCTATTTAAAAAGCAAAATTTACTATTTCAGACATACCAAAAAATTTTTTTGTTGTGTCTAATGCCATTTGTTCATCGAAAGACTTACAGGTATATATAATACCTGAGAAAAATTTTCTATTAGACCAAATATAAACAGAAATACCAGAATCAACAAGAGGAACAAAAGCGTCGTAACCTTGATTTTCGGATTTTCCATCGCCTGCCGGAGAAAAAATAATCGGTTTGCCGTACATCCTAAGATTAAGATTTTCTGTAATTGTCTTAAAATATTTTTCAATGACATCTGGCTCTACTGTAATAGAATAAAAACCTTCAATCAAAAGCCGTTGTCGCATAACATCTGGTGCTAGATTTTTTATCATGATTTTAATTGAATTATTTTTATCAATTTTTCTATTACAATTCGCTTAGCTTGTCCACCAGCAGGAATACCTCGCAGCATATTTTGCTCAACATAACTGGCAAAAACAATTGCTCGTTTGTCTTTTTCAATCCATCCAACAAACCAACCACAGCCATTTTCGCAATCTTCACAATCTGTATTAGGAGTCCCATCTGCATTTTTAATAGGTAAATAACCTGTACCAGTTTTTCCGTAAAGCTTCCAACCATCTATCAAATCATCCAAAAAAATTATATTTTTTGTAATTTTGTAAGTTTGAGGCTTTACTTTTAGCTTGTGATCAAGAAATTTTTGTAAAAAAATAGTTTGTTCTTCAGGTGAAATATTCAAAGAACTACCTGTCATCCATGAGCGTGTTAATCCATTGTTTTTACCTTTGTCTCCTGAAACATCTTGACTTCCATAGTTAAATTTCGTGACATATTTTTTAAATTTAATCATTCCAAGTTTTTCTGTTAAAACTTGTGAATACCACAAACAACTGTTTTTCATCCAAAGGCTAGGATTATGAGGTTGTTTCCATTTTTCAACATAATCATGGTAACCTTTTTTAAATGGAAATTCCGGATGAGTTTGATCGATTAAAATCCCTTCGTTAAATCCCATCAGACTAATAGCAATGTTGAAGCTACACCGTGGCGCATGACTAGATTTGCAATCACCCTCATTAATTATTACCTTATTATTTTCTTTCACCAAAAAGCAATCAGCTTCTACAAAACCCGACACGCTAAAGAATAATATAACACCTAAAAATAAAATTGTTTTTTTCATGTAAATTTCCGTTAATTATCGCAAGATTATACTAATACAAATAATTACTTACAACATAGGCTCAAGTACTAATTTTTTTAAACCCAACCTTTTAAATAATTGATCATCTTGGCCTGGGGTGGAATTATTAGTTGTAAGCAATTTTTCTCCATAAAAAATAGAGTTTGCTCCAGCAAAAAAACATAGGGCCTGTAACTCATCAGACATGTTTTCTCTACCTGCAGATAACCTGATATAAGACTTTGGCATCATGATCCTAGCAAGAGCAATAATACGAACAAAATCAAACGGATCTACTGGATTCTGTTCTTCTAGTCTAGTACCGGGAATTTTAATAAACTTATTGATAGGAATAGAATGTGGTGGTTTATTAAGAGTTGCTAAAGCAACTAGCATTTTAATGCGATCTGCATTAGTTTCTCCTAAACCTAAAATCCCACCACAACATACTTTTATTCCTGCTTGGTGTACATGTTCTAATGTATTAAGACGATCTTCAAAAGTATGGCTAGTAACAATTTGACTATAATATTCTTCGGAAGTGTCTATATTATGGTTATAAAAATCTAATCCAGCTGCTTTAAGCATTTCTGCTTGATGTTGGTTAAGCATGCCTAATGTAACACAAGTTTCTAAGCCTAATTTTTTAATTTCGCTAATCATATCGCATACTGTTGTTAAATTTTTATCGCGAAGACCACGCCAAGCAGCACCCATACAAAATCTCGTACTGCCAGCATCTTTAGCTTGCTTAGCTTTACTAACAACATCATTAATTGCCATTAATGGTTCTTTTTTTACAGCAGTATTATGGTGAACAGATTGTGAACAATAAGAACAGTTTTCTGAACATCCACCTGTTTTAATATTTAAAAGTGTGCTAACTTGCACTTCGTTAGGATTAAAATGCTCTCTATGAATAGTTTGGGCTTTATAAAGTAATTCTAAAAATGGCAAACTAAAAATTTTTATGCCTTCGGTAAAAGTCCACTTTTTTATATCTCTAACCATAAATCTAGATTCATCCCATAATTAGTTAGCAAAAATAAATTCTAACACTTTGGCTGTTTCAATTACAGATTAAATTAACAAATTTAGTTATTTAAATCTAGAAAGATCTTTATTCACACCAGTCAATTTGGGATTCAGGGAGTCCTATTTTTCTACAATAATCAATTGCTTGTTGCTTTCCCTTTAAATCACCCAATTTATATTTGATTACTTTATTTTTAAATACAATAATTTTCTCTATATTGTTACCAAAATCAACATACCATTCCTCTTTAAGTGCCTTAGACAATTCATTAGTAAATTCTTCTGAATTTGCATTGAATGTAATTGCAGTCCAATATTTCGGCTGATTAACAGCATGATTTTCAGCTTTCCAAATTTCTACCTTTTCAATTACAATTAAATCTAATATAAGTTCATCTAAAAGACTTTCTTTTATTATTGTACCCCTAAACATTTTATTTCTTTCCAAAAATTTTTTTACTTTAATAAATCCAATTGACAATTATACCTAATACCATGCTTTAATATACTTTCAAAACCTAAATTCTTATAAAATCCAACAGAGGAATATAAAAGCTCATTGCCCTCAAAGCCCTTCCCTATATCTCTTGAATTAATATGCTTATTTCCATAAAATCAGAAATTAGCATGCTGAAATCCTAATTATTGCTTGTTAACATGCTGAAATCCTAATATAATGAAATTGAGGTAGATCATGCCGAACAAGAAGAAGACGAGGGGCTTCCAATTTTTAATCGTGCAATACAAAAATTAACTTTAACTGAGTTTCCCAGGTAAAATCCAGTAGATTAGGTAACATATGTATAAAATAATTTATATTGCTTTTTTATTGTTCAGCACAATAGTACATGCTAGCAGTAATTATATAAATGTAATAATGCTTAAACAAGAACAGACTATTTCGAAATTACTAGCTTTACAAAAAACTATGCCTATGTCTAAAACCCCTAAAAAATTGTCGGCCAAACCTCATGCCACTTGTTTTACAGCAAATATCAATGATTTTTTACCTGCTAATACTATAAATCTTAAGCCAATCTATGGGTGTGTTTTTTCCGATCGAATTACTATGAATGCTGCATTGCTAAGAGCTGGATTATACGTACACACCAAAACAGGGATAGCTAGTGATGAACAATTATTTAGTTCTAAATTAATGAACGCTGTAGGTGGACATGACTTTAATGGCGAAGAATTATTTAGGTACAATAACCAAGTGGTTGTACCAAATAAAATTCTTGCTAAGTATAAACGACTAAAAAACATAGAAGCAGAATTTGATCAAAAAATTATAAAACCCATAATAAATCAGAACAAAGAAAACTTTATTTTTTTCTCGATTATAAATACTAAAAAATATAAAGCAAATTTAACCCACGAACTATTACATGCCCAGTATTATAATGTACCACAGATCAGAGAAGTACTCTTACAGGTGTGGAACCAAGTACCGCCCCACGATCAACAGATAATTATAAAGTCGTTACAAGATGGTGGGTATGATATGAATCAACAAGAATTATTATTGCGCGAATTTTATTCATATTTTTTACAATATAATTCAAAAAATTATTTATCTTCCATTAAAGTGCTTGCTCCAATGGCAAAACTATCTAAGGTATATGCGCCAAAAATACAATCGGCTTTGCATACTGCTAATATAAAAATAGTTACCTTAACCAATAGATATCATTAATCACCGCATAAAATGCGTCGATTAAGTTTGCTCTTGCGGGGAATAATTGCTATAATCACTGCAAAAAATGCGGTGATTAATATGTGGATATACGAACATCAGGACTGGCCCAACTTCAGTTGGGCGAGCCAAAGGGTAGCCTCTAAGCTGGCGGACATTCGGCATCGTCAAGGCCGTTTGCTAGGCAGAATGGAGGGTTTGGGCTTTGAGCTTAAACGCGAAGCCAATCTTAACACCCTGACCAATGATGTGGTTAAATCTTCAGCTATTGAGGGGGAAAATCTTAATCCTAATGAAGTTCGCTCATCAATTGCACGTCGTTTGGGAATTAATCTCGCTGGTCTAATACCAGCCGATCGTAATATTGAAGGTGTTGTGGAAATGATGATTGATACCACACAGTCATTTTCAAAACCTCTTACCAAACAACGTTTGTTTGATTGGCATGCTGCTTTATTTCCAACAGGGCGTAGTGGGATGCATTCAATTGTTGTTGGAGATTGGCGCAACGATAATGATGGCCCTATGCAAGTTGTTTCTGGGCCTATCGGACATGAAATAGTTCATTTTGAAGCGCCAAGTGCATACAGACTTAATAAGGAGATGAAGACATTTATTTCATGGTTTGAAAAACAAAACAATGTTGATTCAGTTTTAAAAGCTGGGATTTCTCATCTTTGGTTTGTTACTATTCATCCTTTTGAAGATGGGAATGGCCGTATTGCCAGAGCCATTTCTGATATGGCATTGGCTCGTGCGGACAACACAGCATATCGTTTTTATAGTCTTTCCTCGCAATTTGAATCTGAGCGTAAAGACTATTACAACCAGCTAGAAAGACAACAACAGAGCACACCTGAAATTACTGATTGGTTGGAATGGTTCTTGGATTGCCTTGGACGATCTATTTCTAGCGCAGAAGATACGTTGAGTAAGATAATGTTTAAAGCACAACTTTGGAACAAGATTAACCAAAATTCTGTTAATGAACGACAGCGTCTTATCATCAACCGTATGTTGGAAGATGATTTTAAAGGATATATGAACACATCAAAATATGCTAAATTAGCGAAATGTTCAAACGATACAGCTCTTAGAGATATTCAAGATCTAAAGAGCAGAGCAATTTTCATACAAAACTCTGGCAGAGGCAGAAGTACCAGTTACAGTTTGCCAAACAAAATTTAAGAAGTACTTATTAAAAATCTATGACATATATTTATAGCCTTAAAATGCAACAACAACTTAAAGACAGCCTAGAATTATTGAAAATAATTTTAGGCCCCGATCTTTTAGGCGTTTATCTTTATGGTTCATCTCTTGTGGGTGGGCTGCAAAAATACAGCGACATTGACTTGTTCGTTGTTATTAATCGTGTGACAACCTCAGAGGAAAAAACTAAATTAATTGCTAATCTTCTTCAAATCTCTGGTATTTACATGAAAAGTTCAAAATTACCTATTGAAATGACCATTGTTGAGCAGGCAGTAATTAATCCTTGGCAGTATCCACCTCACTTTGATTTTCAATATGGTGATTGGTTACGTAAATCTTTTGAAAATGGCATAATTGAACCATGGTTGACTTATGAAATGCCTGATCTTGCTCTAATTGTTACTCAAGTTTTATTAAAGAGCCAAACCTTATGGGGATTAGAACCTGAGCAGCTATTGGCGCATGTGCCGTACCATGATTTTATTAAAGCTATGATTCATGATTTAAATAGACTTGCTACGGATCTTGAGCATGATACTCGGAATGTTTTACTTACTTACGCGCGGATCTGGAGTACTTTGGAAACAAATGCGATAAGATCTAAACCTGCGGCGGCAGATTGGGTAATGAATCATTTACCTAAAATATATCAACCTGTGATGAAGCGGGCCAAATCGATTTGTATTGGTGTAGAAAATGAGTATTGGGATGATATCGAAGTGCTAATAAAGTCTTGTGCAGATTTTATGGTAGATAAAATCAATGCACAAATTTCATTGATAAATTTCGATGATCCCAACAAGTTAATAAAACTAGCTGAGGAACCATTTTCAGGAGATCCCGCATAATAATGTTGCGAATACATTGCCAAGAACCATGGTTTAGTAAAATTAGATCTGGACTCAAAAAGGTTGAAGGGCGCAAACATAATAATAAATATTTTCAGCTTAAGCCCGGGGATTTATTAGAATTCTATTGCGATGAAAAAAGCTTTTTAACAGAAGTAATTGAAGTAAAAGCTTATAAAACACTGGAAGAATATTTAGAAGTTGAAGGTTATCAAAACGTTTTGCCTGGAATTAACTGTTTTGAAGAAGCGGTTGCGATATATTTGCAATATAACAGCCGTGAAGAATTAAATAAAGCAGGTGGGTTTTTAGCGATACATATTAAAGTTAAATTCTGATTTAGTTATTTAATCTAACAAGATCTTTTGTTAGCATTAGTAGTTAAAGAAGGTTTCTCTCAGTCTGAAAGACTTAAGAAACTGAATGATACTGCTATCACTAAATTGCAATCTTTATCTGGTAATAATACTGTAAAAATTTTGTGTAAGATTGAATGAATAAAAATTGAACTAGGCATTATGTCGTATTTTTGCCATACTTTTATTTGAAAAATGTCGTATTTTTGTTATATACTAGTAGTAGTAATAAGAGGTAATTGGAAAGAAATGGTAAAGAAATCCCTAAAACAACAGATCCTAGAACAGATTTCTCGTTGCAAGAAGCGTAATGTATTTACACGTAATGACTTTAAAACATTAGGTGATTATGATCAAGTTGGTAGAACTCTCTTAATTTTAACTAGAGAAGGTAAGCTTGTTCGTATTGGTTATGGTTTGTATGCAAAAGCTCGAGTTAATCGTATTACTGGATCACCTATGATTGCAGCTATTGGTGGTTTTGAACAAGCTGCAAAAGAAGCTTTAAATTTGTTGAGGGTTGAATGGCAACCAAGTATTCCTGAACAAAATTATAATAATGGCTCTACGCAAATACCAGTCAATGCCCAAGTACTTATTAAGGGTAGATTTAATCGCACAATTGCCACAAATCAATGTAGTCTACGGATACAACGACATTGAAGCATTTTGATCCAACATTATTTGCCGATATTGCTGATTTTCTTAACATAGCAAGCCCAGCTTTTGTTGAAAAAGATTATTATGCTGTTCAATTGTTAAAAACTATTTCTTCAATTAAATTACCAGAAACAAAATTAATATTTGCTGGTGGCACATGTTTAACTAAAGTGCATTTACCTACATTTAGGATGTCAGAAGATCTAGATTTAAAATTTCTACCAAATAAAAATTTTTTTAATTTATCTAACAATAAAAAAAGAAAGTATAGAAGTAATTATGGTGATCTTGTTATCAAAACTATTGAAGACTCACATATATTTAAACTAAAAAATAAAGAATCAAAAAGTGAAGGAAAATATAGATGCTTTCATGTTAGTTACCCTAAGATGTACAAACACGATTCGCTAAGACCAGAATTAAAAGTAGAATTTACTGAAATTGATTCTCAATATTTATCGACAATAAAATCATCTATAGGTTCTATTTATTCTAGTATAACTAAACAACTACCAGAAATTCATTTATTAGCGTGTGATCCTATAGAAATGATATTGATCGAAAAATTTCTAGGTTTATTGAGGAGAGTTGCAGAAATACATAGAGGATATTCAGACAATGATGATGAAGCTTTGGTGCGACATATATATGATTTATATTTAATTTACCCTATAATTCATGATTTTAGTCAAATAAAAAAAGTATTTAAGCTAATTGTTAATCAAGACGTAATGCAGTTTGGAATAAGACATGCTGAATTTAAATATGATCCAATGAAAGAATTATTATATGGTTTAAATATACTAACTACTGATATTAAATATAAAAATAGATATAAAACATTTTTAGGACCACTAATCTATAATGCTAATCCACCATCGTGGGAACAAGGAATGAATACGCTACATTTACTATCTAAAATACTTTTAACTAAAATATACTGATTTAAAATGGAAACTTTTAATCAATATAAACCAATTATCACTTGGGCTAAACAAGCTTTACATGCTTATGGCTATAGTACCAAGGTTGATGCAGAGTTAGTTTTAGAAACACCATGGTCATGTGTTATTAAATTATTTAACCAAAAAGATTGCTTTTATCTTAAACAATGCCCAGTAGATTTATTAATCGAAGCTAAAGTTATTCAAATATTACGCCAATCATGTAACGTTACCAACATTCCATCAGTTATTGCTACTAATCCTGCTTTACATTGTTTTTTAATGACTGCTTGTGGAGATCAAACTCTACGTACTTTTTTTTCTGGAAAGTTACAACCTGAGTTATTAATTAATGGTATTACAATTTATAAGTCACTACAAAAAGCAACCTCTAGTTATATTGATAGGTTTATGGGCGCTGGCGTTCTAGATTGGCGGTTACAAAACTTTCCAACACTCTATCAAAAATTAATCTATGGTACGTATAAAAATATTCTACTTAAATCTAAGTTTCTAACCATTGAACAAATAGCAGAACTTCAAAAATTACAATCTGCTTTTAACGACACATGTAAAAAATTATCTGATTTTAAGATCCAAGATTGCCTAAATCACTCTGATTTTCATGATAATAATATATTAATTGATAACCTTACCAAAGAAATAGCAATTATTGATTTAGGTGAAGTTACTATTGGCAATCCGTTATTATCTTTGTCCACTTGTCTAAGAACAATAGCTGATCGATATCAACTCCAACCAAAAGATGAAGCTTATATCAAATTAAAATCCGCTGTTTTTGAAGACTGGGATATAGCTAACAAAGATTTACCTAAAATTTTAGAGCTTATTGCAAAAATCTTACCAATTTACTTTATTTTAAATGAACTTAGGTTAATTCAGGTTTGCCAAGATCCATCTTTTAGCCATACAAGATCCGATAAAATCCGTAATGCTTATAATATATTTTTATCCACAATGGAATATACAAACTAAGAATAACGGCAAGATCCTACTTATGAATTATTAATTTCTTAAATTTTATCATATAATTTACAATGTTATGCAAAGTGAATTACCAAAAACCCTAAATAGCTTTATTTGGAAACACCTAAAAAACAAAAAATGGTGTTTATTCGGATTTTTTATTGTGGCGCTATCTTGGGCAATACAAATGTCGTTAATTCCCTATTTGTTAAAAATAATTATAGATACTGTTGTTAAATATCAAAATTCAGCAACTCAAGCTAGCTTGATTAACGCCATATTAATACCAGTTATACTATATATTTCTATGAGCGTATTTGCCGGTCTACACGCTGGTTTATATAGTTATACTAATTTACGCCTATACCCGGCAATAAAAGCGTCTATATCTAAAGACATGTTTAGTTTTTTAATGAATAATTCTTATGATTTTTTTCAAAATCATTTTGCAGGAAGCATAACCCAACAAGTATTTAATATGATTAACAATGTAGAAATAATTATCCAAACCATTAATGAGTGGTTTTATCCTAGAGTTTTTGCCTTAATTATAGCTAGCACCATGTTATTTATTATGGTACCTCCTATATTTGGGATAATTATTATTGCCTGGGGTGCTTGTTTTGTTTATTTATCGTATATAGCATCAAAACCATTAAACATATTATCTCAAAAATTATCTGAAACTAATTCTAGATTTGCCGGAACAATTTCTGATTCCATATCTAATATTATGAATACTAAGCTTTTTACCAACATTGATTACGAAGTTATAAATATAGATCAGGTTCTTACAGAACTTACCAAGCAAGATCGCAATCTACGAAGGTATAGCTTAAATGTAACTTTTTTCCATGATGCAAGTGTTACTATATTTATAGGATGCATGTTAATAGCACTTGTTTATGCGCGTAGTAAAAACTTGGTAACGGTAGGTGATTTTAGTTTAGTATTGGGTATATCTATTTCTTTTACGCGGGCCGTTTTTGATATCGGCAAGCAAATGCAGCAGTTCGCTAGATCAGTCGGGATCTGTAATCAAGCGTTACAGTTTATAGTAGATCCATACGAAATTATAGATTTGCCAGCAGCACCTCCAATTTCTATTACTAACGGAGAAATTAAATTTAATAATGTTTGTTTTAGTTACAGAAATAATAAATCTTTATTTGTTGATCTTAATTTATCTATACGCCATGGAGAAAAAATAGGATTAGTAGGCTATTCTGGAGGTGGTAAATCGACATTAATTAAATTAATTTTACGTTTAATGGATTTACAGTCTGGAAATATTTTAATAGATAATCAAGATATAAAAACTGTAACTAAAAATTCTCTTAGAGAACAAACAACCGTTATACCGCAAGATCCAGAATTATTTCATCGATCGATTATGGACAATATTCGATTTGCAAAAATTAATGCTAGTGATGAAGAAGTAATTAATGCTGCCAAAGAAGCCGAATGTCATGATTTTATTATTAATTTGCCAGAAGGTTATCAATCTTTAGTTGGTGAACGAGGAATAAAATTATCCGGTGGGCAAAAACAAAGAATAGCTATGGCTCGCGCTTTTCTTAAAAACTCTTCTATTCTTTTAATGGACGAAGCAACTTCCTCTTTAGATTCAGCTACCGAAGAATATATACAGAAAAATTTGTATAAAATTATACAAAATAAAACTACTGTTGTGGTAGCGCATAGATTATCAACTCTAAAAAACATGGATAGAATAATTTTTTTAGAAAATGGCAAAATTATAGAAGATGGTTCTTTAGATGAATTACTTGCCAATCCTAATGGGCATTTTTATAAACTATGGCAAATGCAAGCTGGTGGATTTATAACAGCAAGTGTTAACAACAATGGTTAAAAACATTAAAGCAAAGATAAAACGGTTTAATTTTTAGTAACGATAAGATTTTCATAATTTTTTCTAGTTAATGGGGGATAAATAATTGCTACGTATTCATTGCCAAGAACCATGGTTTAGCAAAATAAGAGCAGGCATTAAGAAGATTGAGGGTCGTAAATGTTCCCCAAAATATGCAGATCTTAAGCCTGGAGATTTATTAGAATTTTATTGTAATGATCAAAGTTTTATTTCTAAGGTTATAGAGGTGAAAGTATATAACACACTAGAAGAGTATTTAGAAACTGAAGGCTATGAAAATGCTTTACCTGAAGTTGACTCGCTTCTAGATGCTGTAGATGTATATCTTCAATATAATAGTCGCGAAGAGTTGAATAATGCAGGCGGTTTTTTAGCTATACATATTCAGGTTAAATTTTGACCTGTAACGCGATGATGTCTCCACGGAGACGGACTCGAACCGATACATAATTGCTTGATTTTATTGACTTAAAATTCGTAAGGATTAAATCTTACCCAAAATCTTGCCCAACTTTGGACATTATACTGATGTGAATGGTTACGAACAATAGGAAATTATAAAAAAGAATTCACAAAAATACTCAAATAATAATCGCCGATCGAGTTTAATAAACAATCTAAGGTATTTTCATCAGTTAACTTGTCATTAGTCCATTTCGCTATAATTAAATTAGTTGCTGCAAAACTGCATTAATAAATCTCAAAGGGGCATGGTATAAGTACACAAGCGTCATAAGCAGCAATGAGGCTATGGAAATCACTTATCCCTCCCTCTTGAAGCATTGATATACAATGATTTTCAATTCGTGCAATTTATAAACATCCTCATTATTTCTGGAAGTTTTTGTACATATTTGGTAAAACTATCCCCTAAGAATAGAATTGGGGTTATAGAGTGAGATACTGTACAGGATTATTAAGCGCGCTCTTTGGAAATTCTTGGAATATTTCCACTGATAAAGACAGCTTTCTCTGCAAAAGACGTAGGGAAATCCATCAAATTGATTATTTCGATATTAGAGCCATAAGAAATGACGAAGGTATCATTTGGAACACAGTAACCGTCACCACACAAAAACTTACCCTTCACTTAAAGGGATTATCAGCAAAAATCGCAAAATCTCTCAGCAAGGATCTAGAGTCTAGCACCAAAAACACAATTATTTCTCATGTGCTACGTTACGAGAAACTGTTGTCCGAAATAGAAAACCAAACAAAGAAATTGCTCAAATCAGATCGGTATATCTCCCAGACCGATATTCGTAACTGGCTTTCCCGAATTCCGAATATCGATGAATATCTCTCTCATCCATTCTTTGATACTGAATTATTACCCAAACAAGACCAGTCTAACCTGAAATTATTTCGAGAAATTACGAAGCCGAACAGCAGTTATTTAAAACAGATTAATGAGCAGTTTGTAAATAAATCTATCCAACAATTTTCGCATTTATTTAAACGACTGGAGTATTTTCCATTAAGTGAAGAACAAATGCGTGCGGCGATCATTAATGAAGATCGTAATTTACTTATCGCAGCTGCTGGGTCTGGCAAAACATCTACAATTGTGGCTAAAGCAATCTACCTGATCTGTGCTGGCTTGGCCAAACCTGAAGAAATCCTCATTCTGGCTTATAACAAAGATACTCAAATTGAGTTAGAGGATCGTTTCATCAAGTTACTGGGCGTTGTACCAGAATACAAAGTACCATTGAAAGTTAAGACATTCCATAGTTATGGCTATGAAATTCTTTCTGAATTCAAAAATAGCAAGCCAAAAATTTCTGATTTTGCTATAGGAGGAAAAAAACGTCAGTTTCGCTTATTTACAAAGTTAATAAAAAATTTGTATGATAGCGATCCTTTATTCATGGTAGCGTGGAGAGAATTCTTGCTGGTGGGTAAGTATCCTACCCTTGATTTATTCAAAGTTAAATCAAAACAAGAGTATGAAGATTTTCTCCAGAAACTAGGTGCTAAACGTCACCAATTACCAGATGAATGCCAGTTTTTGATTCCAACAATCGATGGCAAGAAAGTTAGATCATTTGAGGAGGCTAGAATCGCAAATTGGTTAGCATTAAATGGAGTCGACTACGAGTATGAGAAGCGATATATTAATCCGAACAACCCTAATGGAAAACTCAACTATAACCCTGATTTTTATTACCTAAAGGCCAATCTGTACCATGAACATTTTGCGATTAACTCAGAGGGAAAAACACCACCATTTATAAGCGATGACTACCTAGAAAAAATTGACTGGAAAAGAAAAACACACCAAGAAAACAATACCAAGCTAATTGAAACACATTCAGCATATTTTCGAGATGGCACTGTGTTTGATCGATTAGAGAAGGAACTGATAGAAAATAATGTTCCGTTCAATCCGCTAGAAAAATCAGCAGCTGATAATCTAGTTAGTAAAGCTTTCGATCCTGAAATTGATTTGCTTCTGTTTATTTCATTTATTCATCATTTTAAAGCGAACAATATATCACTTGATCAAATCAGAAAAAAAGCACTTGTTCTGCTCGACCAGAAACGAGTGTCACTGTTCTTAAATATTTTTGAAACGATCTATAGAGAGTACTCAAGGCGTTTAAGAAAAGCGAACGAAATAGATTTTGAAGATCAAATAAATATGGCCTGCGATCTGCTTGAAAAAAAATTCCACCAACACCAATTCAAGTATGTACTGGTTGATGAGTTTCAGGATACTTCGCAAGACAGAAAACGAATGATTCAAGCACTACTTAATCAAAATAAAAACATCAAATTATTTGCAGTTGGCGATGACTGGCAATCAATTTACCGATTTGTAGGCGCTGATATAGAAATAATGACTCACTTCTCAAATCACTTTGGAGCCACATCGCAAAACCACTTAACGCAAACATATCGAAGTTTTCAGGGAATTGTCGATGTGGCTGCCACATTTATTCAACGAAACAAAGAGCAATTAAAGAAAAATGTCAAAGCTATAAAAAACATCAACAAAGATCAAGTCACCATTTTTGGTTATCAAGATGAGGCAGATCAAACAAAACAGCTTAACGATTTGTTAAATAAGCTTAATGCTATTCAGAACGAAGAAAAGAGATCTGTATTCTTGCTGGCAAGATACAGCCATCTTAGACCAAATCATTTGGGAATATATCCACATCTGGACATAAAATTCAGCACCATACACGCGTCTAAAGGGCTACAAGCAGACTATGTAATATTACTTAATGTCGAAACAGGCTCCTACGGATTTCCGAGCACGATTACTGATGACCCTTTAATGAATCTAGTCGTTCCAAAGCTTGAGACTTATCCTCATGCCGAGGAACGTCGTCTTATGTACGTTGCAATTACTCGTGCAAAGAGAGGTGTGTTCATATTCTCCAATCAAAATAAAATATCACCTTTCATTACAGAACTAGCCGGAATTGATGGCGTTAATGCGTCTTCGATGTTCCCCACAAAGCTTAAGCTAGGATAACGCCCTAAAGAATGGTCTGTGGCTTTTTATTCCACTGGAAGCGAAATATAAATATTTTGACCTGACAGTCTTACTTCTAAAGTTAAGCCATCCCTGTCACTATATCGTTTAGTTTTACTTTCTAACTTCAATCGATCTGTCTTTAAATTAGTTAACATACGCATTTCCTCAACTTATTGGCCTTACTCCAAGCAAGTTGAGCAAAAAATGCTTACCCAAGATCTTACCCAAAGTATGCGCGAATTTAAACGAAAATTTATGAATAGTTGAGAAAGACTGAATTAAATTAATCCACAGGTAACGCTGAAATAAACAACAAGTTCTATCTTATTACGAATTATTGAGAAGTCATAAATAAAGTTAATTGGCTCCCCGAGACGGACTCGAAAAATCGACTATACTGCTTAATCCATAAGGGTTTTTTAAATTAAAATTTTATAGATACCCCACAAATATACCCCATAAAAATTATTACTGACAAAAGACCCAAACCATATACCTGAACCTAACTTCATATATATTTATCTGTATGTTGCAAATTAGCAACAACGGTACCTAGAAAACTATTGACAGTCTGACAGACGAGGAAGTTAGAAATATTAATGCCCGCAAAATACCCACAATAGCATTTTTAAGTATAAATGATAGTACAATAAACCTGGAAAAAACTGTAATTTTCAAGAATTTTATTATCAAAGTAAATTTTTAACTTACAGGCAATAGATTATGAGTCCGCATTGTAGATTAAAAGTACTGATTTTATCAACATTTTTATACCGCAGAACCCGCTACAAATGTATGACCAAGCAGCACAATGCATAACCCATGGCCACAAATTGCCCACATGGGTTTTTTAGCGGAGATTATATTTCTTTTCTTCAAAATTTAAACCATAGAATATCCGTTTAGAGTTTCCTCGTTCCAATTGTTGGTGTAATTTCCAGCGTGATTGATCTTGTAGCGCTACAGTATTGTTTTTTTGTTGGGTAAGCATACAAACTATCTTTGCTAACGCTAGTTTCTTATTCAAAAATTGAGAACGTTCTTCCCTGGCAGTTACAACTATTCTAGATTTTATGTGAGTTGCTCTAACAGCACTATTTGTTTTATTAACGTGTTGCCCACCTGGCCCAGTAGATTGCATGCATTCAAAAATAACTTCCTTTTCATTTAAAGTTGTATCATACAATGTTGGAGCATTTAAAACATTTACCGATATAAACCAATTTTTTCTCTTATGAGTAGGTCTAAATGGGCTTTTACAGTTCCACTGAATTGTTCCAGACCAATTTTGGATCAACTTCTCTATATTTACACCTGCTACATTAAGTAAAACTGAATCAATAGTTTTTAGATCAAGGTTTTCAGTAGACTCTAAAATATCTATTGTACAACCTAAATCTTTAGCTTCTTTTGTTAACTTTTCTAGGGTTAATTTTACAGCCAAAGAACATTCTTCTGGTCCTTGCCCTGCAGAAATTTGTATCCAACATTGATTCATGATGATCTTCTAGTTTTATAAGTAATTACAGGACGAAAAATCGCAATTATTTTTGCTAAACCATGATCAACAAGATCTTGTACTACTATACTTATTTTTTTATATGCTTGAGGAGCTTCTTCAAAAATTAAATCTTTACATTCACAAATAACGTTGCTACCTAATGAAGTACGCTTAAGATCATTGATTGTATAATTTTTAAGCTTTGCCTTAGCATCAGTTCTGGCCCACTTACG
>Ga0208691_1000004_pt1 | contig 86327 bp, 78 predicted proteins | sample June2015DPH_20_1_FD_184719 | JGI IMG/M metagenome (GOLD analysis project Ga0208691, IMG submission 184719) | Peatland microbial communities from SPRUCE experiment site at the Marcell Experimental Forest, Minnesota, USA - June2015DPH_20_10... | ecosystem: Environmental > Terrestrial > Soil >... | reverse complement strand
TTAATAATCTATAAAATTTATTAAGTAAATTTTTTCTTTGATCAGGACTTAATACACAAAAATCACAGTAAATCATTGAAACTAAATCAAAATGTTTATCACCCTCAAATTCAAGATAATTTTGTAATACGTAGGTAATCTTAAGATTTTTTTCTTCAGCGATTTTTTTTGCATACTCTATTGATCTTTTTGAAACATCTACACCAGTTACATTCGCTCCTAATTCTGCAAATTGAGAGGTATACAACCCAGGACCACACCCAAAATCACAAATATCTATTCCTTCATTAATACCAAAACGTCTAGCAATAAATTCAACTGTTTTATTTAGCATGATTTTATTTCTAGAAGCAATATCATTTTTGTCGTTTAAGTGAGCTTCAAGCATTTTTTTAGAAATATATGGATCGTTCCACAAAGATAAAGTAGTGTAAGATTCGTATGGTTTAGGAAGATAATTAATATTTTGTAATTTTCTAAAAAATTCTTTCATTTTTGATCCAATATTATTAAATTCTTTCATTTAAAAAACTTTAAAGTATTGCAAGACTTTAAAGTTTATGCTATGTTTACTCAGTAAGCAAAAAAAATTACCTGGGTGTAAAAAACATGAAAACTGTAAGTTCGGAACAAATCCGCGGTGATTTTACCGAAATAGCTAATAAAGTTAGGTATAATAAAGAAAGTTATATTCTGACTAGGCATAATAAACCATACGTAGGTATAGTGCCACTAGAATTATTGGATATTTTATCCATAATCATAAAACACTCGGTACATAACAAACACATTGCCAAAATCTTGCAAGATAGTGCAACTTTTATTACGAATGAAGATCTTAAATTTTTATCTGAATTAGAACGTAGGCCCACAAAAACACCTCCATCTTTAAAGAATGCTGCCGTTTCAGTAAAAGGTAAGATTAAAGGGTTGTAGATGTTGATCGTTGAATTTCTAGACGGTAAGAAGCACGATCGAATAGGTTTTGATTGTGGCGATCCAATCTTAAATGAGTATTTATCAAAAAGAGCCAACCAAGATGTTAAAGATAAATACGCTCAAGTTTACGTAATTGCAGAAGATAAACATAATAAAGAACTAAAAACCATTTACGGGTATTTTACATTAAACGCCCACACTTTAATTACCGCTTCAATTGATCTGTCATTGAGAAAGGATAAGCAAAAATATCCTTTAACACCAGCTATTTTATTGGGTAGGTTGGCAAAAAATAAAAACCAATCAATCTTACGCGGTTCCGAGCTGTTATATGTAGCATTAATGAAAGCAAATGAACTTTCAAAAGGACTAGGCGCTGTATTCGTAGTAACTCATCCAAAACATCAACTAGCAAAAAATTTTTATATTAAAAACGGTTTTTCCTGTTTACCATCTAATGAAGATGAACTTGTATTTCATCTTAAGAACATCAATGAAACATTTATTAAAACCAAATCAGCAAAGCAAATATCTAGTGAGTGCCAGATTTAGTCTAAATTAACAATATCTAAAAATATCTTGAAATACTTATGATTTGGTTCCTTCGCCAGCCCTATAATTTTAGGGGTATATTTATGGGGTATTCGTGTGGATTGGCATTAAAAATTCTTTATATATCAATATGTTAAAGTGTCAATTAGAATCCCACTCTCTCCGGTTTTACTGAGACGACACTAATAGAGTATTTTACATAACACGAATATACTATGATAACAGACAAATTAAATATCTTATTTAGCTCTGCAGCTCAAAAACATACGTTCATTAGCTCTGGGTCTTTATAAGAATAATCTTAAAGGAACAAGCAACGGTAATATGAATATTTTTAAGAGTTATAGAGAATCAATCATTATTAAAGATCACCTAAAAGCAAAACATATAATTGTGGGAGATCATTCCTATTACTCGGGTTATTATCACGGTAAATCCTTTGAAGACTGTGTAATGTATCTTGATGAACAAGATAATCATAGAAATGATAGTGAAACTGATCGCCTGATTATTGGTAAATTTTGTTCAATTGCAACAGGTGTGAAATTTATGATGGGTGGTACACAAGGTCATAACTACAACTGGATTGCAGCATATCCATTAGATTTTCTTGATGAAGACTTTGATGGTTATACATCGACTCCACCAAAAGGGCATAAACTTAAAGGTGACACTATTATTGGGAATGATGTTTGGATTGGTGCGGAAGCAATGATCTTGCCTGGTGTACAAATTGAGGATGGAGCAGTGATTGGTGCTAGAAGTTTGATCACCAAGAATATAGGACCTTATGAAATATGGGGAGGAAACCCAGCATGTCTAATTAAAAAGCGCTTTAGTGATATGCATATTCAAAAGTTGCTTAAGATTAAATGGTGGGATTTAGATCTTAATAAAATTAAACATCATTTAAGTTTGATCAGATCTAGCAACGTTGAAGTTTTATGGGATCTTTTTCAGCAAGGTAAGTTATGAGTGATTTGATGATATCCCTTTGCCCCCCTAATACTGGACTGTTTTTGTTCTAATTTTATGTTTTATTTACTGATAAAACCATAACATACATGTATAATTAAAACTAGACAAGAGGATATGGAGAGCTAAACCAGAGATTCAGTTGTCAAGGATTACATGACAACTTGTTAGCGACGAAAAATCTTATAGTTTTTTACATTATGGTTGATTGTTTTACCCCAATGGGGTATGGTTATGTTATGAAACAAATTTTGCAAACAGTTGTAGAATCTTTAGAATTTTCTAGTCAAGCAAAAAAATGTTTAGAACATTCTACGAAAATTGAATTTATTAATTATATTGCTGCAAATCCTACAAATGGTAGTTTAATACAAGGAACAGGAGGAGCTCGTAAAATACGTTGGGGATCTGATAAACACAAAGGCAAAAGTGGTGGAGTCAGAATTATTTATTATTACCATAACCATAATATGCCCATTTTTTTGTTTACTGTTTATCCAAAAAATAAAAAAGATAATTTAACTAATGCTGAATGTAATGAGCTAAAATTAATTATAAAAGAATTGATAAAAATTTATAACAAATAGGAGGATAGTTTGTGAGTCAAGTAGCTAAAAGTATTATAAAGGGAGCGCTCCAATCTCTTGCTTATGCCAATGGTAAAAAAATTAAGCTTAAAGCACATAAAATTATAATTCCAAAAGAAGTAGATGTTAAGGCAATTAGAAAATATCTAGATCTAGATCGAAAAGAATTTTGTGAATTATTTGGCTTTAGTCTAAGAACAATAGAAAAATGGGAGCAAGGTATAAGACACCCAGAAGGACCAGCTAGAGCCTACTTAATGGTTATTGCGAAAGATCCACAAGCAGTTGTACATGCGCTTTCTAAAAATTAAATGGCTAGAGCAATTTATGATTTGGTTCCTTTCCCAGTGCTATTATTTTAGGGGTATATTTATGGGGTATTCGTGTGGATTGGCATTAAAAATTCTTTATATATCAATATGTTAAAGTGTCAATTAGAATCCCACTCTCTCCGGTTTTTACGAAACAACCCTAATAATGAATTGCAATAATATTGTTCTTTGTAGTAACATTTTGTGTATTTAGATAGTAACGTATAACTGGATAATTATATGTACCATTGTTTCTTGTCAAGATTTTACTTGCAATTTAATAAGCAAGAACCACAAACAAAAAAAATTAAAATTAGCAAAGAACAATTAGCTGCTGGAGCAGAAATAACGGCTATACTAGATGCTGCAGGCATCACTCATAAACGACGATTGGAATCTGAGCGAGATAAAAAAAATATTAAAAATTATTTCGCTCGTCATCCTAAAATATAATTTTCTTGATAAATAACAACTATTTATTTTCTTTCTGCTTTAACAATACTCAGTTTAGGTTTTACTTTTTCTACCCACCGTGCAATTGTTTCTTTAGGAGAATGTTGAAGATTATCAGAAGGTTGTACTGTTATATTAAAATTATTATTTTGTAAAACAGTACAAATAGTTTGTAAATTATTATTAAAACAAACATTTTGTGCTTCATGCACTTCTATAATTAAAGCTTTTATTAAATACAATTTTTCTGTTAGATCTTCTAGCACTTGTTGTTCTGCTCCTTCAATATCCATTTTTAAAAGATCAATTTCATTATTAATATAGGAAGATAATTTAACTGTCTTAACTATTATTGATTTTGTAGTATTTCTTTGTTCACCCCAGAGTTTGTTAATAGAATTACCTCTAGTGTCGGCAAAATCACCTATTTCGCCATAAAATGATGTAAATCCAGCCTTTTTGGCTAAGGCAGCCTGAATTGTTATTACATTTTTTAAGTTATTAATAATTATATTTTTCTGTAATATTGCGAAATTATATGGATCTGGTTCGAAACATAAAATTTTTGCTAAAGGGTATTTATTTTTAAAAAATAAAGAGGCTATACCTATATTACTACCGGCATCTATTATGTTTGGCGCTATATTAGTAGTTTTAAAATCATAAATTCGTTCATCAAATATGGACGTATAAAGTTCTTTCATGGCTCTTTCGTGGCCACATGTAATATTAAAATTATTTATTTTTATAGTGTTTAAGTTATTTAATTGTACAATGTCCATAAATTTATATACAATGAATTAATCTATTTCTTTTATATCTTAAAACAAGGTGAGTGTTTTATGGAAGATCTAAATTGTTGGGCATCAAAATTTGAGTTTTGTTATTATTCGAATAGGTTAATAACAAAGATCTTGTCATTAAATAAACATAACCATGTTCAAGACCAAGTAAACCTTACAGAGGTAAAAAAAGCAATTTATTATGCTAAAAAATATCATGGAGAACAGAAAAGAGAAACCGGGGAACCTTATTATTCACATCCAATAGAAGTAGCTTACCTTATTTCTGATTATTTATTTACAACGGAAGTTATTATTGTAAGTATACTACACGATACAATTGAAGATACAAATCTTACGGCAGAAATGATCAGTGTAATTTTTGATCCAAAAATTGCAAATAAAGTTGAAGATTTAACAAGAATAAAATTAGATCAAAAACTTACATCTACAGAAATACTGGAAAAATTATATATTCAGAAGAAAAAAGATGTATTAACTATAAAGTTATTTGATAGATTGCATAATTTGCATACTATTAATGTTAAATCTATAGATCGGATTAAAGATACAGTATTAGAAACATTAAAAAGTTTTTTAACTATTGCTGTTTATTGTGAATTAAAGGATGTAGAACATGAGTTAAGTGATCTTTGTTTTTCTATACAGCTTCGGTTATGTTTGTTAGAGGAGCAACATTGTTGTTTTTCTTACGATAATTTTCAATTACCTTATTTAAATTGTCGAAGTAATATATTGCAAATGTATAGCCAGCGGTAATTGGTAGTATAATTCCCATTAGCGCATAATATCCATATTTTTCAGTTAAATAAATACACCCAAAAGGAATTATTACATTTATTATTGCTCTAGATGTACCAAATGCAAGCCCAGCATAAGTAAAACGTTTAAATATTGGAAAATAAGAATAAAAAATTGATGTTGCAGGAGCCATATCAATAGCAAAAACCAGTATAAGTGTTTGAATTATAAATAAAACAAAGGGATTGCTTAAATTATTTAATAAATATGGAACAAATACTATAAAACCAGAAAAAATCCATAAAATAACTTTAAGGATTTTTAATGGATCAATTTTACGACTTAAATATATTCTTAAGAAGAAAAATCCAAAGAGTTGTACTATTGATAAAATAAAATTATGATGAATTACTTGTTCTATAGTGTATCCAAAAGAATTTTTTAATATGTTACCACAATATATATAACTTAAATAAAAACATAAAGGCCATCCACAGTGTATTAAAGAATAAGTTAAAATTATTGTTTTATTTATTTTTTCTTTAATAACAGGATTATTTTGTAATAAAGTTGTTGTAATATTATTTTTTTGTAAGTGATTTTTTATTCTAAATTGAGCATTAGCAAAATCCTTTGTTTCTTTTAAGGTTGTTCTGGCGACAATTCCTACAAGAGCAATACATCCACCAAACCAAAATCCTAAACGCCAATTAAAACCAAATGAAGTAACTAAAGAAGCTATTCCTAGAGCGGCAGTACAGCCAACACCAGCAAAAAAAGCCATCAAAGAAACAGCAGAATATTGTAGTGGCGGTTTAATACTTTCGGTAAGATAAATTTCAGCGCCTACTATTTCTCCCATAGAAGACATGCCTTGTCCTATTCTACACATAGTGATAATCCAAGTTGCTGCAATACCTATTTCACTATAGGATTTAAGGTTAGCAATAGTAACACACGATAATGCCATTATAGCGGTTGTTATAATTACTGGAGTTTTACGACCAAAATTATCCCCTATATACCCAAAAATAATAGCCCCTATTGGTCTACAGATATAGATAGAACAAAATACTAATGTTGATAATATGGTTGCTGATTTAGGATCTGTCTTGGGAAAAAACGTTTCGTTTAATAATGGTATCATATGAATGTATAACAACAAATCGAAATGTTCTAAAAAAGTACCGATAGATAAAAGTGCTATTGCTTCTTTTTGTTCTTTCTGCAAAGGTAGTATGTTGTTATAGTTGTTCGGCGGAACATTTAACATTGAATAAAATTACCTCCAAATTTCATAAAAACTTAAACAACTAAAAAATTGTATAAATCTATTCTAATTACATAATATAAAAATGTCTATCACTTTACGTGATGAATTTATTGTGATTATTAATATTTTCTTGACTATCAACAAATACTTTTGTTTAATTACACATAATAAATTTTTAGTAAAAAAAATGTTGAGTAACCGTGATTAATTATATTTATTTATTTGAAAATATATCTCAAGTCCCTAATTTTAGATCGAATACTTCTGTGGTAACGTGCTTTATAGAATATGAAGATACCATTTTAGTATTAAAAAGATCTAGCAAAGAAGATCAACCTTTTATTTGGGGAACTCCAGGTGGAGAAATAGATCCGAAACAAGATGTTAATGAAGAATCAGCATTAATTAGAGAAGTTTTTGAAGAAACTGGTATTAATGTTAATGTCGGAGAATTATGCTTTGTTGCAAAGCGTTATGCTCGTATTCCAGGATGTGATTATACGTTATATATTTACTATTTAAAAATAAATGAAAAACCAGAAATTATATTAAGCGAAGAGCATACTGAAGCTAAATGGGAGCATAAATCTACATTTAAGTCGTTAGATTTACTTAAAAGCCAAGATGAGGCATTTGACATTATTTTTGGTGAAAGAATTTGTAATATTTTACAGTTAAGGTATTTCGCATAATTTAAATTTTTATAGATATGAAGACTTTAAATTTAACTAGTAAATTAGAAAACTATAATAATGTAAGAGAAGCATTAAAGAAACAAGGGTACGTTTTAATAAAAAATTTTTTTACAAAAAGGGAAATATGTTTAATTACGAATCCTGTCATAAAAGTATTACAAGATGAAGGTTGGGGATATAAAAATGATAATCATATCATTCCAAGAGGACCTGTTAATAGAATAGGTTCTTTAAAATTTTTAGAATGTATTAAATTAATGATGCAAGAAGAACAATTGCATTTAATATCATTACAGGGTAAATTACCTATTTTAATGAAGGAACTGCTCGGCGAAGAAGTTTTTGCTCATCCGAAAAAAATGGTAAGAATTTGTTATCCATATAATATGAATCCTAATGATCTTGTGTTACCACACCAGGATCTTTTTTATATTAAAGGTGAAAAAGATACTTTGATTGCTTGGATTCCATTAGGAAATTATTTACCAAATTGTGGTGGCTTAGAGGTTGCTCATGGGAGCCATAAAATGGGTCTTTTGCCAGTTATTCCTAATAAAGAAGGACGTTTTAATTGTGCTGCTTCTAATATAGAGAAATATGAACTTGATTGGAGGGTTGCTCATTATGAAATTGGTGATTTATTAATTATGCATTCATTAACTGTACATGCTTCTGGTAAAAATTTGTCAAATCACTTTAGATTATCTTTAGATTGTAGATTTTCTTGCTTAAACGGTGCAATTAACGAGGAACAACTTTTACCACCATATTATCCAAAATTACCAAAATGGAGCGATATGTCTGGTCGTTGGAGTTTTAAATCATTTGTTATTCCATCTTCACTGCAAATTGAATCAAGCAGTAAGTCTTTAGAAGATATTATGATGAATAGTAGATTTTCTTTTAATTAGGGAAAAGAGTGCAGAAAATATTAGAGTTAGAAAAATTTTTTTTTTTAAAAAGTAAGTTATTAGTTGATGGGTGTGATGTTAGTGACCTTCTTATACTCCCAGATAATTTTCAAGAGAAAAAAATTCATCTTTACTCACATTCTACTTTCAAAAACAACAGACCTATTCCAGATGATATTATTTTAGGTGGTGATATAAGCGCTTGTATTTCTAGAATTCGTTTTAATCCACATTCAAAGCTAAAGATTATTTTAAAAAACGAAGATTATTTTTTATTAAATTCAGAAAATATGACACTTACTTCGGTTAAATTTATACCTAACGATATTTCAGGAAATATTAAATTAGATGATTTAAATTCAGTAAATTCTGTTTGTTCGTTTCTTGGTTCAGATTTATTGGGAATTGCTCCAAGCAATCATTGTTTTTATTACAGACAGAAAGATGAATGCAAATTTTGTGAAATTTGGCCAACATACAAAGAAGAAGTTGAATATTTAAAACCGTTAAAAGATCCTGAAATTATAAAAAAAGCTGTAAGTATTGTTTTGCAAAAAGACTCGAATATAAAGCATATAGCAGTTACATCTGGTAACATTAAGGACTATGATTTTACAGCTGAATATTTTTGTAAAATAGGTAACAATCTTCAAAACATTCCACTTTTTGATAAGCTACAAGATATACTAGGAACATTGATGCCACCTAATAATTTTAATCTTATTAAGAAGATCAAAGATTCTGGATTTAATAAAATATATTTTCCTTTAGAAGTTTTTGATAAAAATCTTTTCAAAATAATATGTCCAGGTAAATATAAATATGGATACGAAAAGATAATGGATGCCTTAGAGTTTTCTGTGGATATATTTGGTAAGGGTAATGTTTACACAAATTTTGTTTATGGGATTCAATCGTTAAATTCTAATCTAGATCCAAAGAGTTATGATCCTATAGCTGAAAACGAAAAATCTTTATTAGCTGTAGATCAGATGTTAGCAAAAAATATTATACCTGGGTTTACAATTTATCATTATTCTGGCCATAATAAAATTGGTAATATATCTTTGAGTGTAGATAACACTTTTGATTTTTTTAAGAAAACTGGTGAAAAAATTTTAAATGCCAATTTAATTTCAAGAGAAAAATTTTCCATAATTTTTAACCATTTATCTTTATCGAATACGCTTTATAACGAGAGTTTTATGCTTGCTAAATTTAAAACAGGGAAATAAATTATTATGAATAGTCATCAAGCTGTTCTTGCGATGGTATTATTTGTTTTTGGAATTTCTGCAAAATACGCAGACTTATATAATGAACATGGCCTTAAGGAAAGATTTAAAGGAATTTCGTATTTATTTGGGATTGTTTGGGGGCTATGTGGGGTTATTACTGTAATAATTTCTCCTTTTGCTGGGATAACATATATTGCTCATGTGTTATATTGGTTCCGTAGAGTTAAACTTGAATATCCTAATCATGCTGTTGCCGGTGTAATGATATTGTTAGGCGGTTATTACTTTCAGGGTGGTTTTTTATTTAAGCATCGTGACGAATTAATTATTTTGTATTTATCTTATTTGATTACCGGGTATCTTAATGTTTATTTAAAATATAATTATACAATTTTAAGAAAATTTTTACGATTAAGGCTTAGAATATATTTAATACCGGTTTGTTATGCTTGGTATCATAATGACTTAGATCCAATAATTGCAACTGTTTTTGGAATGCTAGGAACAGAATTAATTACTAATGTATACAAAAAATACTCTAATGATTGTTGTATAATAAATTAATTATTTCATGTTCCCCACGCATTAGGTCTAGTTTAAAACAATCATTTAGTTTTGACCATAAGTATTCATTATGTTCTTTATAATTTATAATTACATCATGTTTGTTAAATAATATTGTTTTAAAAACATATAAAATTGCATCTGTTTCTGGAACCCTAGTATAGATAGTATGTTTTAAATAAGTTTTAGTAGGCTCAAGATTTATTTTAGTTTCCTCAAAAACCTCTCTTTGTACAGCTTCAAAAGGCGTTTCTTTAGAGTTAAATTTACCACCAGGTACTCCCCATTTTTTATTGTTATTTTTTAAAAATAATATTTTATTTTCAAATTCAATAAAACATATTGAAACTTCTACCTTTGGATTGAAATTTGTAATGCAGGTCTTTGAAAGACTCATGGATATGTTTTTTGATGATATTAAATTCATAAATTACTAATATTTGCATATAAAATTTACTATTGTTAATCTATTTGTAATTATAAATCAAGACTAATGAAGGAATGGTATGCTAACTAATTATGAACATAAGCAAAGCTCAGCAGGAACATTTAGTTTGATTGACTCTAATGCGGTTTGGAAAGTGGATAACACTGGTAAGAATTTAGCTTTCAAGAAAGAAGATAAATCCTTAAAATTTTATCCATGTAGACGTTTAATAATTAATTTAATTGGCACTTCTGGATCAGGGAAGGGAACCCAAGGTCGCACATTAAGTCAGTATTATAGTATACCACATATTTCAGTTGGAGATCTTTTTAGAGATGAATTAAGAAGAAAAACAGAATTTTCTAAATTAATTTCTTTATTGACAGACAGTTATGCCATAGACGAAATATGTTTAGGCATTATTAGTAAAAGATTAGCCGCTAAAGATTGTGAAAATGGATTTATTTTGGATGGGTTTCCTAGGACTTTTGGGCAAGCATTGGTATTAATAAATTCTTTTATTAGACCAGATGATATTCATGTGCCTATATACATGGATTTAAATGAAGATATAATAAGAAAGAGATTGCAATATAGGTTTATTTGTCCTTTATGCGGGGATCAAGTGAGGGGGCATGATTCTTGTAATACAGGTTATTGCTTACAGCCTTCTTGTGAACTAGTACCTTTAGAACATCGTATAGAAGATATTGATGAATGTAAGTTGCAGAAGAAATTTTCTGTATTTAACGAAAATAAAAAAAATATTTTTGATGTCTTAGTAAATAGGGATAAAATTCATCACTTACAATTGAGTGGACATGAGCCTGTAGATGATGTGTCAAATAACATATTTTCTATTATAAATCAAACTTTTGATCAACTTTATACCATAAATATAATGCATGGACCAGTAAATAGACCCGTAATATAATTATTATTAATTGAGAGAAATTTTTTATGTTATCTGGGTTTTTACGGGCTTTATGGGGTGATTTATCGATACAAGAAGTTAAAAAAATTATTTTGCTTTCTTGTATAATTACTTTAATTTTAGGCAGCTATTGGATATTGAAGGTGTTAAAAAATCCAATATTTAACGATCTTGTCGGAATGAAATTTCAACCTTATGCTAAAATTATTTCTATTTTCATTGTTGCATTAGTTATCCTAATTTACAGTAAATTAGTTGATTTGTTTGATAAAAAAACTTTATTCAATATTATTTGTGGTTTTTATTCCGCTCTTTTTTTTTTCACCTGTTTTGCAACTAAAAATTCAGAATGTTTTTCTATAGATGATTCTTCTAAGTTCTACCATTTAGTTGTTTGGATCCCAGGAAAAATTATTGGCTGGATTTCTTATTTTGCTTTTGAAAGTTCTTCTTTACTCATGATCTTATTTTGGGCTTTTGTTGTTAGTATTACTAAGCCAGATTTTGCCAAAAAAGGGTATGCTATAATAGTTACTTGTGCTCAAATAGGTACAATATTAGGTACCGCTATAGTAACGTATGGTGTTAAAATTATTGGATCTTATCTATTGATAGGTTTGTGTGGTTTTTTAGTTCTTTTAGTTCCATTTCTTATTAGACTTTACATGTTGATTATTACTAAAAAAGAGCTAGCTTATATTAGTGTCGATGATAACAAGTCTAAAACTAGTTTTTTTGAGGGATTAAAACTAATTGTTACAAGGCCTTATGTTATTGGTATTTTGATAATTTCTACTATCTATGAAATTATTGGTACTGTTTTAGAATTTCAAATGAATATGATTGCTACAGAGGTATTGATTTCTAGAGATCTATTTGTTGCTTTTTCGGGAAAGTATGGTATGAGCATTAATAGTGTGGTGTTATTGTTTTCCTTACTGGGAACTAATTTTTTTATGAGACGATTTGGTCTAAAATTTTGCTTGATTTTTTACCCTGCTTCCGTAGGTACAGTATTGTTGGGATTATTAGGAGTTAATTTTATAGAAATTACTAAGACTCAGGTTATGTGGGTACTTTTTGTTACGGCAGTTGTTGTTAGGGGTTTAGGTTACGCATTAAACAATCCAACTAAAGAAGTAATGTATATTCCGACTACTAAAGATATACGATTTAAAGCTAAAGGGTGGATTGAATCTTTTGGATCAAGATGTTCAAAAGGCTCTGGATCTATAATTACTGCGGCATACACTAAAAATCTTTCTGATTTATTAATATTTGGTACTTTGATTTCCTTGGGAATAGTTGGTGTTTGGATTATTGTTGCTAATTTGCTTGGCAATAAATTTAATAAACTTCAAAAAGAAAATGCAATAATAGAATGATGTTGTAATTAATTTTAATTAATTTGATTTTTATGGATTGCTTTCATATTAATTAATAAATCCTCTAATTCTATACGATTAGAAAATTGTTCTAATAAGGTCACCATATCATTGACAGAAATATTTTTAAATTTATTAAATTTATAATTAAACTTTAAAATATGATCAGTAGAATTATTTATTTTTTGAAGTATTTGTTTTACTGGAACAAAATTATCTATACTTTGTTCTAAGCATATAGTAAAAATTTGCAAATGCCCTGCGCATGTATAATCTATAAGTAATTGGAAAAATTTTGATAGAGAAATAGGAGAATTATCAGCATAGGGTAATAATCTTGCTAAACTATTTAAAGTTACTAGTATTTGTTGTCTTTGCTGTAACCAAGGATTAATTAATTTTTCTATTGTGTTCATACTTATTTAATGTAGTTTACAAATCAAGGAACAACGTGTAGACAAACTAAATTTTCTTCTGTAAGCAATATCTGCATTATTTGTAAGAAAACACCTTGTCATATCTAAGTGCTTGTTTTTTATGAACATTTTGATTAAGTAATTTTAGTCTATAAAAGTTATATAAGTTGTATTTTGATAAAATACTGATATCCTAAGGATAATTGGTTAAATGGTAATAGGAAGTTGTATGCTAAGGATGGCAATTTAATTATTTTTAACTAATATTAAAGCCTTAAATAGTTCCCCCATCTCGTGAGGGGAAATTAAGGTGTTTATCTCTTGATTCAAGCTAATTTGTTGTATAGCGTTAGTGACCGTTATTTTATTTAGTTCTATTTGTAAATTATTTTGTATTAAAAAGTTGGCCATAGAAGAAAATTCTGCAATCTGTAAATTGTTTTTAACAGCATGTTCCATAACCAAAGAAAAATTTACATGAGTTGTAATATCTTGTAGCCCAGGTGAAAACAACGGATCATTGTGAGCATAATGCTTATAATGGCACATTAAAGTCCCTGAATTTCTTACTATATTATAATATTCTTGTTCTAAAAACCCGTAATCAAAAAATAATATTGCACCTCGCTGTAGAGTGTTTGCTAGCGATTTTATTAACCCGGGGATTAACAAACAAATTTCTGAACTATAGATATTATTAGTATAATTATTAGTATAATTATCAGTATAGATAGGTAGTTTAATTATTTCTTCGGCTAATTGTGGATTAGCAAGTTTTTCTTTAAAAACAAATTTATTCTTTTTTAAGGTAACTATTTTTTCAAAAATACTATTATTTTTAATTGTAAACAGAGAAACTGGTAAAGCATCTAATACTTCATTAGCTACAATAATTCCATTAAAATTGATTGGCAATTGTTCTAGCCAAAAAATTTTATTTTTATAAGTATAATTAGTATCGTTCAATAACAGTTTTTTTTGTCTGGTTTGTAATTCATAGCTTGGTTCTAAAATAAAATAGTTATTAAAAACAGATTGTTTATGTTGTTCATTAAGCTGTTTTATTAAATTATTAGCTAATTGTCCATCTCCAGCACCTAGTTCTAAAATATCCCCATTTGGTGTAGTTTTTAAAAGAGTAGAACATTGGTTAGCCACACAAGCAGCAAATAAAGTTCCCATCATTGGGGCGGTAATAAAATCACCATGTTTACCAAATTTGGTGCATCCAGCATGATAATAGCCTAAATTAGGGGCATAAAGTGCTGCTTGCATAAACTCTGCAAACGAAATTTCTCCGCCTGCTTGTTGAATTTTTTGCTTGATATAGTTATTTACTTTAATTCCATGTTGTTTGGCTTCTGGTGTAGGATCTCGCAATTTTTACCCCGACTTCTTTAGTGTTAGTTAAAGCAAATAATTTTTTAGCGCTAATTTCTAAGCCTATTATGCTGGATTGATACTTAGATATGATTAATTGTTCTATTCCAATTATCAGGGATTCTAATAATTTAAAATTAGTGTTGTTACAAAATTCAATAATATTATTGACTATAAGTGAATAGTCAATGGTTAAGGATAATTCATCTTGTTCAGCGGCCTTTAAAAAGTTGGTAATTATAGATAAATTTAAAGTTATGGGTTGTTTTATTGTTCTTTCCCAGGCATTATTACCTATGGTGATATTTACTATTAAATCGTTAATAAAAACTGTATCCATTATATGACTCCATTAGCATTTACTTTAATAATCTGTGCATACTTAATTGGTTCTGTATCTAGCGCTATTTTATTATGCCGACTATTTAGATTACCAGATCCTAGGGAACAAGGCTCCAAAAATCCAGGAACAACTAATGTGTTGCGTATAGCTGGCAAGAATCTTGCTGTTTTGGTTCTATTTTTAGATGTTTTAAAAGGATTTTTTACAGTATGGACAGTACAATTATTATCTATGCCTAGCTGGGCTATTTCAATAGCTGCTTTGGCTGGTTTTTTAGGCCAGTTATTCCCAATATTTTTTAAGTTTCGTGGCGGTAAAGGAATAGCAATTACATTAGGTATTATTGCAGCATTTTATTGGCAATTATCGTTATTACTACTTTTAACTTGGGTTTTAGTATTTTTGATATTTAGAATTTCATCATTAGCGGCCATAAGTGCAACTATAGTTGCTATAATTTCGACTTTTTGGCTACCTAACAGAGATTTTGCTGTTTGTATTATGATTATTAGCTTATTAATTTTGTTTAGACATAAACAAAATATTAAAAATTTATTCAATAAAACTGAATGCAAAATTAAAATATACTAAAATCTTAATTAAATTTTAGACGTTTTAGTAGAATAATCATATTAGATATTTTTATAGTTGTTAGTTTTTTATAAATTACTGCACCACCGAATAGTAAAATCATAGTAAAAATTATTAAGCTCCAATTAGCTAATGATAACCCTAAAATTTTAAGATGAATCTGAGAACATTCTAGTGTTCCTTTAAGAGCCATGCTAAATATCATAAAAATAGGATGCTGCATTATTAACTGTTCTAAGCCAGCGCTACAACTATAAATATTTTGGTGAAGATTATTTTTTGCAAATGATTGTAACCAAGATTGTCTACCAGCTATTAAAATACCGATAACGCTACAGATTAGAACGTTAGCTACAAAGAATCCAACTAAAATGTTAGTTATTAATGTAGTAAAGAAATTTTTTAAAAATAAATTGGTAATAATAAGCTCTAGTAAAAAACCAGCGATACAAATTCCAAAAATCCAAATAAATAGTATTCTTTGCATAGTACAAAGAATACAAGGATCTATTATTAAGATATTTTCAGTAAAATAAGAACCAATTAATACAAAAACACAACACAGTGCAACAATTATAAAAAAGTATTGCACTGTGAGTAATTTATTTAAATAATTTTTAAAATACAAATTGTAACCTAGCTCCAACACTATCAAAGTTTAACTTTGCTAAAGTACCATTTCTTTTAAGGTGATGTTTCAAGTATTCACCAGTAACAGCAATATTTTTGTTGGCGTACCAAGTGACTGCTGCTCCAATACTATGATCTGTGCCACCAACTATATCCTTATCGTTAAGGTTTAAAAAACTATAACGGCCAGATACTTCCCAGGCGCCACTTTCCTTATTAGGAATTACTTGTCCTAAAATACCAAGGCATTCTTTAAAGATCCGTGATTCCCCTGTTAATACATAGTTAATATTAGCATAGTATCCTTTAAAGGTTAAATTTTGGCCTGGTTGATTTGGATTATTATAACTTAGTTGACTTTTGTCGCGCTTAACTTTAGTAAGTAAGCCTTCAGCTTGACCACTTAATGGGCCATCTTGTCCCAATAATTCTAAGCCTATAGTGTAGTGATTTTTAGCCTTAATTTTTTTATTATTAATAGTGGTGTTAAGCAGCATATCAGTAGAGTGACGAGAGTTAGCTTCTGGGCTAGTAGAAAATTCTATACCCATATGCCCATCATCTTTAATATGACCAGAAAAACCTAATTGTAAAAATTTATGATCGCCAAAAAAATGTGCTTTGGTTAACCTAGTATTTAGTTGTAATCGATCAGAATGTTTTACTTCTTTACCGTTTTCATCTTTAGTTTTATCGGTTGGTTTTGGTTGAGTTAGAGTTACACTAATAGAGTAATCTTTTTGCCATTTACTGACGCTAATCCCTAAACCAGGATCCGGACTAAAAGCAGTAGTTGCTATGCTTCTTTCTAAGAAAGGGGTCCATTTACTACTGCTAGTACTTTCTAGACAAAAGCTAGGGTTTACTTTACCAACAGAAACATTAAAATTTTCTCCTAACCATTTAAATCCACTATAGGTTATATAAGCATCGTTAACTTCTACCTTAGAATGATGAGCTTTAAAACCAACACCAGTAGTAAAAGATAAATCTTTACCAAGGCCACCAGAAAGATCTACATCAAATTTTTTAATATAAGCGCCGCTATGTAGATTTCCTTGTTTTTTCCCAAAAAAAAGTCGCTCATCTAGCATTAATGCTCCATTGACTTTAAACCAATACGGATCATCTTGAGAGCCAAATTGTAAACCATCTTTATAATTAGTGTTAGCGTGGACTGAAAATGAAGAAATAATCCCCAAACCTAAACTTAGCATAGTAATACATTTTTTCATGTTACTCCCCTTGTTAAAAATCTAAATTTTAAACTTACCAATAAATACTGAATTTGTTGGGCCTCTAATAATTAAACAATCATTTTCTAATTTAACATGTAGAGTTCCTAATTTAAACAAAATTTTAGCACGATTAGCTATCAATTTTAAATGTTTTGCTACTAAAAATGCAGCTACGGTATTACTTCCACAAGATAAAGTTTCACCAACGCCACGTTCGAACACGCGTAATCTAATGCTGTTAGCATCAATAACTCTAATAAAACCAATGTTTATTCCAGAAGAAAACATATCTTGATTATTAATATCTTCTGCTAATAAACAGTATTTTGGGTGTTCTATTTCTGGGTATTCTGTTGATATTTCGTTAGGTAATAAAACAATAGCATGTGGATTACCAATAGATAAACTATGTATTTTACAATCAATATTACTGTTTTTTAGCTTTAATAAATAGCTATTTATAGCAGGATTAATTATTCCTAAATTAGCTGAAATTAACAGGTTGTTTTCTACAGAGAAAGTTACTCTGCCGGCCATACAATCTGCAACAATCGTTTGTTTATTTACTAATCCTGAATCTAAAGCAAATCTAGCTGTACATCTAGCGCCGTTTAAGCATTGTTCAGCAATTTTACCATTAGCGTTATATATTTTATAATAATAATCTGCCGTTGGTTCTTTGGGTGGCTCTAACAAGATAATTTGATCGCAACCGATCCCGGTATTACGGTTAGCAATTTTTTTAATATAGGCGCTATGTAGTTTAATTTTTTGAGTAATAGCATCTATCATTATAAAATCGTTACCCAAGACGTGCATTTTAGTAAAATTAACTAGCATGTAGCTCTCATTATCTTATTTTTAAAAAAATTATGGTAAGTATAAAGGTCCGCTCTGTCCACAAGAAATTAATAAAATACTTAAAAAGATTGTCAACCAGATAATTTTATTGTAAATAACAGTCATATTTTCATCTTAAAATACTCAAATTTTAAATGCAATGTGTTTTATACACATTGATGTTTGGTATTTAATCAACTAATATTAATTAGACTACTTAATCATCTTAATTAATAATCTTAATTTTTTTTATGCATAAACCTAAAAAAAATATTGACAATAGGTCAATACAAGCTCAATTAAGCTCAAGCCAATTAAATAAAGAATTAGCTTTAACTAAACTTATATTTCAAACAATGAGTTTAGGCATTTTAGTTGTAGATAAAAACCAAGAAAACGTGTTGTTATATAATGAATCATTTGTTGAATCGTGGGAGCTTCCCCTTAATATCTTAGAGCAAGGCAGCGCAGTGGAAGTTTTTAAACATATGCAAATTAAGGCAAACACTTCATTAACATTTTCGCCAAACATTCAACAAGAAGCAGCAAGTGAAATTAGACTACATAACGAAACTTATCTTGAACAATATATAATGGTTAAAAATATTGAAGCAGGAGTTACAGGTATTGTATATAGTTTTAGAAATATTACTTTAAGGAAACAATTAGAAAACCAATTAGAACAACAAGCAATGTTTGACTCATTAACTGGGCTGCCAAATAGGCATTTATTAATAGATCAGTTACAGAAAGAGATTGCTTATGCAAAACGTAATAATAACTATATTGCAGTATTTTTTATTGATTTAGATTCGTTTAAAGCTATTAACGATACTTTTGGTCATAATGTTGGTGATCAATTACTAAAAACTTTTGGACAACGATTAAAAAAATATGTGAGAGAAGAAGACATCGTTGCTAGATTAAGTGGGGATGAATTTGTAGTAACAATGACATCTAACAATATTGGATTAGAATACTTTAATAAAATAATTGATAGATTTTTTAAATATATTGTTCAACCATATAATTTTGTTGAACAAGAACTTATAGTTACTGCTAGTATTGGGATCAGTTTTTATCCACAAGATGGTGCCGATGCAGTTACTCTTATTAAAAATGCTGATGCAGCTATGTATCATGCTAAAGAAAAAGGAAAAAACACTTTTAGAATTTATAATGAGGAGATGTCTACGCAACTATTAATGCGGTTGCAGCTAGAACATGATTTACATATTGCTATACAAAAAAAAGAACTGTTTTTGCATTATCAACCAGTTATTGATTTAAATACTAACCAAATTAAAAGTGTGGAGGTGTTAATACGTTGGCAACATCCACAATTAGGTATGGTACCGCCAAGTACTTTAATCCCCATCGCCGAATCTAGTGGTACAATATTTTCTATAGGGTTGTGGGTATTAAAAACTGCTTGTGCTCAATTAAAATTTTGGCATGATAGTAATTTACCTCGTATTAAAATATCAGTAAATATCTCCGAATGTCAGCTAAAACAAGAAGATATGACAAAAATTATCAAACAAGTATTAGAAGAAACTCAACTTGATGCAAAATATTTAGAAATTGAAATATCCGAAAAAATATTTTTAATTAACGGAAATACTATGGTGCCTAAGTTATGCGAACTAAAACAGTTAGGAATTGGTATTACCCTTGATGAATTTGGTACCTGCTATTCAAAGTTTGCTGCTGTTAAACAATTTCCTGTTGACTGTATTAAGATTAATCGAACCCTAATTAATAGTTTTACCGAACATCCTGAACTTGGAGCAATTATTCAATCTATAGCCACTGTTGCAGAAGGGTTAAAGTTACATGTGGTTGCAGAAGGTATAGAAACTAAAGAACAACTAGCGGCTGTAAATGCAATATTTACTGATGCAGCTCAAGGGTTTCTTTTTGGAAAGCCAGCAACAGCAGATGAAACTACTAAGTTATTAAAAAACTATATTGAAAAATAAAACTAGAATTCATTTTTATAAAGTATATAATACCGGTGTTTTAATTTTAGATATGGGTAATTTATGTTTCATAAAACTCAAAGTGAAGATAGCGATTCTGGTTGGGTGGCTCTTTCTCCGGTAACTGTTGCGAGTAGTAGCGATTGTGAATATCCCTCTAGAGGAGGGTTTGAAAAATTGCTGGAAGAAGATTTTGATACATTGTCCCATAAACAACATAGAATATTAGTTGTTGTTGTACAACAATTAATAAAATTACCAGAAAAAGATCTATATACACAAGGGTTTTTAAAGTTGTTATCCTTAAAAAAACAGCTTAATTTTTTAAGATTATTAAGTTTAGGAAAACATTTTAACATCTTAATAAGTTTTTTAAATATTATCGAAGAAAATAATTACTGGACACATTCAGAAGAATCTGCAGTACTTTCGTTTTTGGTGCAAGAATTAAAATCAAAACTATCTATAGAAGAATTGCCCAAAGAAGTATTGTTACGTATTTATTCTCTTAAAAGACAACTAGATTTTTTTAAGATATTAAATTTAGAACAACAATTTGAAATTTTACGTTTGTTAAATCTAGAAAATTTATCTAGAGGAATAGAATGTTTAAAAGAGCTTTACGGTATTGATCAACCATCAAAACGACAAATAAACATTCAAATTTTTGTCAAAATTTTAACTACGTTGCCGCAATCAGATTGTACTCATGTTACTTACATGGACCAAGTACGATTAAAGTTTAATTTTTTAGAACAATTTAACAAAAGATATTTACAAAATATTATAAAAATATCTGACGATCTTATTGAAGTTTTACATGCATTACCTAAAGATTGTTGGAAAAATTTTTTAGTTAAATTTGATCTAAAATTTTTACAAAAAAAAATAAATAATTTTAATAATGCGGTTTTTATATTAGGGGTGTTAAAAGAACTTGAAAGGCCCAGGGAAGTTAGTAAAATTAAAAATCTTAAAAAATTTCTTGAAAAAATAACCACAAAACATACGGTATCAACAGCTGGGGATAAATTAAAAAAATATATCGTAGAATCTTCTTCCTCATCAAATGTAGAACCACCTTCATTAGAACCATCTGATAGCCGCTCTAGGTTAATGTTTATACGAAGGTTAAGCTCTGCTAATGATAGAGCAGGCTATACGGAAAGAGCAGCAACTAGTAGTAATGGTGGTCTGTTAAGAAGATTCGCATCTATGGTATTAAGTAAAATACGTAGAACAAGAGAAATACCTAACACCAATACCAGCATGGATCACCATGTTGCCGATTTAACAGCGGTTGAAGCAGAAGCCGTTAGCGCCTCTTCTTCAACCCCACTTAGTAGACAGGAAAAAAAACCTAGATTAGTTTGATAAAAAGTTATTAAAAAACTAAATCTAACATTAGATTATTAAATCTTTTAGCAAACATAGCGGGATCTTCTAACTGGCCACCCTCTATTAAAATTGCTTGATCTAATAAAACAAAACATAAATCAGTAAATTTTTTAGGATTTTTAGATTTTAAATTGCATAAATTAGTAATGGTAGTATGTTTTGGGTTAATTTCTAAAATTGGCTTAGTTTTAGGAACTACTTGTCCAGCAGCTCTCAAGATCCGTTCCATTTGAGGAGTTACGTCATTTTGATCTGTAACTATACATGCTGGAGAATCTGTTAGTCGTACCGTAATACGCACATCTTTAACATGTTCGCCTAATTCTTTTTTGAGATCAGCAATTAGATCTTTAAATTCTTCGGATAATTGTTGTTGGTTTTTTTGAGACTGTTCGTCTTCTAATTTTCCAAGTTCTAGATCCCCCTTAGCAATAGATTTAAATTTTTTACCATTATATTCTGTTAAATGGCTCATCATCCATTCGTCAATTCTATCGCTTAACAATAATACTTCTATATCTTTTTTTCTAAAAATTTCTAAATGTGGACTAGCTTTAACAGTATTAAAACTATCAGCGGTTACATAATAAATATTTTCTTGTTCTGGTTTAAGACGCTCGATATAATTATCTAGAGAAACATCTTGTTGAGTATTATCTAAATAAGTAGAACTAAATCTTAATAGCTTAGCAATTTTTTCACGATTACTAAAATCTTCAGCTGGACCTTCCTTTAAAACTTGCCCAAATTCTTTCCAAAATACTAAATATTTAGTTGAGTCTTTTTCTGCCATGCTTTCTAACATTTCTAATACTCGTTTTACTACACCGCTGCGAATAGAAGCCGTAACGTCGCTGTGTTGTAAAATTTCTCTAGAAACGTTTAATGGTAAATCATTAGAATCGACAATTCCCCTCACGAAACGTAGATATAGTGGTAAAAATTGTTCCGCATCATCCATAATAAATACTCGTTTTACGTATAATTTTAATCCCTTAGGCTTTGCAACATGATATAAATCAAAAGGCGCTCTTTTAGGAATGTATAATAAAGTTATATACTCTAATTTACCTTCTACTTTATTGTGAGTCCAAGTTAGTGGTTCTTCGAAGTCATGAGCGATATGTTTATATAACTCAATGTATTGGTCGTCTTTAATGTTTTGTTTAGGTAAAGCCCATACAGCTATCGCTCTGTTTATTACCTCTTCTTCCGGAACTTCTATAATTGTGCTATCTTTTTCTTTGTCTGTTTCTTCAGTATTGTTTTCTTTTGCCATCACAATAGGTAGACTAATATGATCAGAATATTTGGTAATAACATGTCTAACATGCCAACTATTTAAGAATTGTTCTTCGTTTGGTTTTAAGTGCAATACTACTTCGGTACCTCGAGTTGTTTTGCTTATATTTTCGATTTCATATTCCCCGTTACCGGTAGATTTCCATCTAACGCCATTTTCAACGTTGTCATTAGCATGTCTACTGGTGACTTCAACTTCATCGGCAACTATAAATGCAGAGTAAAATCCCACCCCGAATTGACCAATTAGTTGAGAGTCTTTAGCTCGGTCTCCAGTAAGTTTAGATAAAAACTCTTTAGTACCAGATTTTGCGATGGTTCCTAAGTTTTTAATAACCTCGTCCATGTTCATGCCAATTCCGTTATCACGAATAGTTATAGTACGAGCATCTTTATTGAGTTCCACCCATACTTTTAGATCTGAATCGTTTTCGTAAACAGTAGGGTTAGCTAGTGCTTCAAATCGTAATTTGTCAGCAGCATCTGAGGCATTAGAAATTAATTCTCGTAAGAAAATTTCTTTATTGCTATACAGGCTGTTGATCATTAAATGTAATAATTGAGTTACTTCTGCTTGAAAGCTTAAAGTTTGTTTGTTATTGGTTGCTGTTGACATATTATTTATACTCCTTAATAAATTAATTCTCTATCGGATAATGCCCTGGCTAAAGTACCACTATCTGTGGTTTCTAATTCGCCACCAAGAGGTACACCTTGAGCAATTCTACTAGTTTTTATACCATATTCTTTAGTAACCTCAGCGAAATAAAACGCTGTAGTCTCTCCTTCTACGGTTAAATTAGTAGCCATAATAACTTCTTTTATATTACCTTTTTGTAATAAATTACGATATTCTACTACACCTAAATCTTCTGGGCCAATACCATCTAATGGTGATAATCTACCTAATAACACAAAATATAGGCCATAGTATTCTTTTGTTTGTTCTATAGCTAAAATGTCGGCCGGACTTTCTACTATACATAATAATTGGCTATCTCTAGATAGATTATTACAAATTGTACAAATTGGTTTTTCTGATAAAGTACGACAATTCTGACATTTGCCTATTTGTTGTAAAGCTTTCTTTATGGCAGTTGATAAGTTATTACCGCCCTCTCTATCTGTTTGTAGAATATAAAACGCCATACGTTGAGCAGTTTTAGGTCCCACTCCGGGCAAGCATCGAAATGCCATAATTAAATCATCAATTAAAGGGCTAAAAATCATTATGTTATTCTACTAATTCTATTTGACCATCAAAAGAAGTTATTAATTGTTGTAAATCTTGATCGTTATTAATAAAATTTTGTAGTTCAAGTTGTTTTTGAAATCTAACAGTTGCTTTAGTTAAAGCTTGGTTTTCTTGAAAATTTTGTAATTCCACTTTTAAACTAATATCTTTAGCAAAATGTTTATTAAAAGCGCTTTGCAAATTTTCTATATTATATTTAGTTATTAAAAGTTTTTTATTTTCATCAATGATAAGTTTAATTTTAGTATCAGTAATCGATTCAAACACAGCGTTTTCAGCTAATTCTTTAGTTAAACCAGAAATATTTAATTGGTTAATAATTTCATAAAAATTTAATTGAGATTTATTTTCTGTAGTTTTAGGATCTTTAATAACTAGATTTTGATCTTTAGTAATTGTAACAGGCACAGTTAAATCTTTAGCTTCTATTGGCTTAGTAGTTACAGGTACAAAGGCTGCCATTCTTAGCATAATCATTTCAAACCACACTTTAGGATCTGGAGTAAATGCTAAATTTTTAAAACCATTAATAGCGATGTCGTAATATAATTGAATTTCTTCTTTAGTGGTTATATTAGCTAAATTTAATAACAAATCTTTATGTAAAATAGTTTCTTCTTGTAACAAAGCATTTGGGGCGATCTGTAAAATAGTAATATTTTTTAGCATAACTAGGATTTCTTGCAATATTATAGTTAAATCCAAATTGGCTTCAGCAAAATTATTTATTATAACTAAAATTAGTGCAAGATCTGATTTTAAAACCGCAGTTAATAAATTAATTAACTGTAATGAATCAGGGATCCCTAATGTTGAACAGACTTCTAATTTTGTTATTTTTTCAGTATGCTCACTAAAAGCCAATACTTGTTCTAATAAACTTAACGCATCTCGCATACTACCATTAGCAGCTAGTGCTATCTGTAAAATAGCGTCTTGTTCAAATAGTTTGTTTTCCATAGTTAAAATATGCTCAAGTTGTTTAGTAATTGCCGCACTAGAAAACATTTTTAATTTAAATTGTAAGCATCTAGATAATACTGTTATTGGTAATTTTTGTGGATCAGTAGTTGCTAATAGAAATTTAACATGAGTTGGAGGTTCTTCTAAACTTTTTAATAAGGCATTAAAACTATGAGTAGATAGCATATGTACTTCATCGATTATGTATATTTTAAATCTAGCGGCACTTGGTGCATATGCCAAGTTATCTAGTATTAACCTAGTATCTTCGACTTTAGTTTTAGAAGCTGCATCTATTTCTATAACATCTACGCAATTACCGTCGGTAACAGCTTTACAAAAAAAGCAATTATTACAAGGTTGCGAAGATATGCCTTGTTCGCAAATTAAAGCCTTAGCTAAAATTCTAGCAATAGTAGTTTTACCAACCCCTCTAGTACCAGTAAATAAATAAGCATGATGTAGTTTTTGGCTGTCTAAAGAATTTTGTAGTACTTGAATAGTGGGGATTTGGACAGCAACTGCAGTAAAATCTTGTGGGCGCCATTTTCTAGCTAAAACTTGATAGGACATATCTCTCTACATAAAGGCACCCAAAGACAAAACTTCGCACACGCTAAGTTGCTACCGTTGCTCCCTTCCGGGCCTCACGGGGTTTACAACATCCTGTTGCCAAGCAGCCAATGGGTTGCCAAATAATTATTACTATATCCTAATGATTTTTAAAAGTGAAACTGTTTATTACTTTTTTGTTGTTGTTCTAGCTTTTAGGAATTAACAACTTTTTTATAGGCGCAATCCCACCAATCCCGTATGGAATTGTGTGATGACATATGGGTTCTGCATTTGGATTTCTTAATGAAAATAAACAGATTTTTTCTGAGTTTGGCCTGTCATTATCAGTTGTAATAATAGCTTGTTGTTCATCAGGAGTAACATATAATGCTTCTATTTTATCTCCATCAACATACTTTATACATTGATCTACCGTATAGATGAAGCTGTATGCATTATCCTGGGTAGCTGGGATCCCTTCTGATCCTTCTGTGTCTATTGTTGCAACAAAGTAAGATTGTCCTGTTTTTTCTCCAATAGTGCGATCTGAAATGGCTCTATTTAGCTTATTAGCTATGGCAAATGGGTCGGATGGTGAAGTTTCTTTAAAACTGCCAATTTCTCCAGTTTCAATATCGAATGGTGCACAACGACTCCATGGCTCTTCTCCAGGATTAATACCACCTCGATGATCATAACAAATGACATTATTTAGTACATCACCTTTTGTTCTTTTTATTCCCACGCTTTCAATATTAAAAAATCTGTCTTTTGGCACAGGAAGTTGGAGGGTTCGTAGTGTTTCTGTTGCATACCCATTTGCTCGATGAATAAGTCTTACGTGAAAACATTTTCCGCTGCTTTCACAGGCTAAATATTCATTTCCATGCAGCCATGTTACAGATTCTAAATCTTTTGATTTCATTAATGGATCAGTATCTGGTAATAAAATTGGATCATATATACCACTTGAAATGTCCACTACCCCTAGTCTGGGAAGCGTGTGGCCTGCCTTTATATCATCTTTAGGTTTATTATCGTGGCAAACCAAATATAAGTTATCATATTGAATTGGTGATGTTTGTGCTTTGTTAACTTCTACAAAATCTAATGATAATAATGCTCTTAGGTTAAATTTCATTTTAGTTCTCACTGTAAATTAGTTCCCAAACTAAACATAGCACAACTAAAGTACCAGGTCAAAAAAGTACTAGGCCAAAAAAATGGTGTAATTGTTAAAAATTGTAATATTAAAAATGTATGACTAACAGATATTTGACTATTTCCGTTTGTCATGATAAACAGAAACAATGATTCCAATTATCATCAAAATAAATAAAGGTGAACTACAATGATTTATCAACGATTGCTTAATATGAATTCGCTTTTACAAAAAAAAAGTTTTTTTTTGTTTGGTCCTAGAAGTACCGGAAAAACTACCCTTATTCACCAACAATTTCCTAACGCTATTTTTTATGATTTGCTAGATGCGGATATATACACCGAATTACTTAGAAGGCCAAAGCTAATTGAAGAAAAATTAGTTTTAACTTCTGAAACAACACCAATTATTATAATAGATGAAATCCAAAAACTACCAAAACTTTTAGACGAAGTACATCGTTTAATTGAAAAATATAAAATATCTTTTCTTTTAACTGGTAGTAGCGCAAGAAAACTTAAACGAGGAGCAGCTAATTTATTAGGCGGAAGAGCATGGGAAGCTCATCTTTATGGGCTAACTTCTAAAGAAATAATAAATTTTGATTTGATTAAGTACTTAAATAGAGGGGGATTACCCCACATATTTTTGTCAGAAGATTATTATGAAGAATTAAATAATTATATTAATTTGTATATACGAGAAGAAGTTGTTGCGGAAGCTCTTGTGCGTAAATTAGATTATTTTATTCGTTTTTTAGATATTATAGGCTTACAAAATGGGGAAGAACTGCATTTTCAATCCATTTCTAGTGATGCTGGTGTTCCAGTAAAAACAATTCAAAATTATATTCAAATTCTAGAAGATACTTTAATTGGTTTTCAGCTGCCAGCTTATTTACAAACTAAAAAACGAAAAGCGATTACGCGCTCAAAATTTTATTTTTTTGATATTGGTATAGTAAATACTCTTGCCAAACGAACTGAAATTTTGTCTGGTAGTGAATTATTTGGTAAAGTTTTTGAACATTTTCTTGTCTTAGAAATAAGAGCCTATTTAAATTATCGAAGAAAAAACATAACGATATCATATTGGCGTAGCACCTCTCAATTTGAAGTTGATTGTATTATTGGTAATAATTTAGCATGTGAATTTAAATCAACTACTTTAGTTACAGAAAAACATCTAAAAGGATTAAAAGCTCTTCGGGAAGAACAAAATATTCAAAAATTTTGTATTGTATCTCAAGATTCAGAAATGCGTATTATAGATGGGATCCAAGTTTATCCATGGAAAAACTTTTTAAATTTACTTTGGTTAGATCAGTTAATTTAAAAACTAAAAGTGTTGCTTGTTAACAGTATATGAAGTTGGTATAATTTTTTAATATATTCAATATAAATTATAATTATGGCAAATTTATCGATAAAAAAAGCTATATTTCCAGTGGCAGGCATAGGTAGTAGGTTTTTACCAGCTACCAAAGCTACTCCTAAAGAGATGCTGCCTATAGTTGACAAGCCATTAATTCAATATGCTGTAGAAGAAGCAGTTAATGCAGGGATAACCGAATTAATATTTGTAACTAATTACAATAAACGTACTATAGAAGATCATTTTGACAGAAATATAGAATTAGAAAGAAGTTTGGAACAAGCTGGTAAACTTGAAGTATTAGCTACAGTAAAACAAATTATTCCTCCCAATGTAACATTTATTTATATTAGACAAATGCAACCATTTGGTTTGGGGCATGCAGTTTGGTGTGCTAAAAATGTTATTGGTAACGAGCCATTTGCGGTATTGTTGGCTGACGATTTAATAACAACTACTAACCAAAATTCTTGTTTAAAACAAATGGTAGAAAAATATAATCAAGTAAAATCTAGTATTATTGCAGTAGAGCATTGTGAGCCAGAACTAGTTTTTAATTATGGTATCGTTGGAGTAGACCAAAAATTTAACAATTTTGGTAAAATTAATAATATTGTTGAAAAACCTAAACCTAAAGATGCGCTATCTAATTTAGCAGTAATTGGGAGATATATTTTGTCTGCCAATATATTTAATTATTTAGATGATGCACACAAACAGTTTAATAATACTATTGGTACTGGTTTTGAAATGCAATTAACCCCAGCTATTTCTTCTTTGTTGAGCATAGAAGACGTGTATGCTCTCGATTTCGATGGAGTTAGGTATGATTGTGGGCAAAAATTAGGGTATCTACAGGCAACTGTTGCTATGGCATTAAAACATCCAATTATTAAACAAGATTTTAAGAAATTTTTAACTTCCATATTGTAAATACAATATTTATTGTATTGCCATCCCAACAACTGAACCTTTTACTATTATCAAGAGTCATTATTCTAGTAAGTAAATAAATTTTAAAGATTATAGCAATTACACATGTTGTAATTGTGAGGATTAGGATATGAGTGGTGATAATGGCGATACAGATCTACCTGGCAAAAAAAGAAAAAGAGAAATAGAAAAAAACTTTAAAAAGTGGCCAACAAAAACTCAAGAAGATATACCAATCAGCAAAAAACAAAAAAAAATAACTAATCCTGCTGAAGATAGCGAGATAGATGAAGATGATGAGTTCCTGGAAGAAAAAGTCTTTAGATTTAAGGCAGCCCCAGAAAAAGCAGAAAGTAGACAACATAAATCCCCACGTAAAGAAGTTAAATCAATTCATGATGAAGATTCAAAAAAAGAACATCATCAACAAAAAGAAATAAGAAAAAATAAAAGAAAACAGTTGGTTGACGACAGCCGTAAGTCCCTCCCAGAATCGTTAACGAATAGTTTGCATGAATTGAATCGCTATGCACAAACTATTCCTGAACTAGTAGAAGAAAAACTAGCAGAAAAATACAAACAAACATGGGAAGATTTTTGGAATAAATTTTGGGATGTTAAAAATCAATTGAAAGGCCGTACAGGCTATACAGATTACTCACAGATAGAATTACAATTAGAGCAATATAGATCTCTATTGAGAGATTATATAATTGAATATGTTAAATATAATAACAAGCATCCTTTTACTTTTAAGCTAGAAAAAAACGACGATAAAGATGATTATTATGGACATAAAGTAGGTGAGGGAGCCAATTGGTTATTTGCTGGCACTAGATCTGGAGAAAAGTGGTGGTTTATTAAGCTAGACAATGAGTTAAAACGAGAAGATGCGATTATTTTGCTTTTGAGCCATATTACGTTATGTTGGAAGGAGTATGAAAAATTTATTACTGATTGGCATCTTAGAAGCGTTGGGATCTTAAACAAAAATATTGCTGATTTAACTGAAAGCGAGAAAATATTATGTGCTGCTAAAATGATCGAAGATGGAACGTGGAGTGAAGATGAAAAAAGAGAAACTGATATAATTATATCAGCGTTTTTGGAGCAAGCGCAACCAGATGAATTGGAAGAGTTGTCGAAAAAATTTCTAGAAAATTTAAAATTAAGTAATGATGAAAATGCCTTAAAGAAAAATGTTGTTGGTAAAATACCAAAAGCATTACGTAAAGAACAAGAACGTCGAATACAAGAGCAACAAAGTCACGCTAGAAGTGCGCAAATACCAGCAGAGGTCACTACAGATTTATTTAAAACAACACGAGAAAAAGCAGAACAATTACTAAAGACGATGCAAGAATTTGCAAGTAATTTGGGTGAAATAGATACTCTGCGTGACATTTATACGCGAAGTAATTTGCATAAAATAATATCAGATCCTAGTGATTTTTTGTTGGCACGGATAAAAAAACAAGCATTCGTTGGATCTATAGTGTCATTAGAGCAAGAAAAATTTAAATTGGAGCAAGAATTCGATGATTTAATACAGTTTTTAAATACATTGGTTGAGAAAACAGAAGGATTTAAAAGAACTAAAAGTGAAGGTAGAAGCTTACAATCTACTAAAAATACTCTCGCAATATTACAAATTGAGGCCCAAAGGCTTGTTGAATTGAAAAGAGAAATTGTTAATCAAAATAATGACGGATATAAATTAACAATTGAAAATTTAACTAAACAAGAAGAAAGTTTGCGCACAAAAGTTGCAAAGGTTGATAGAGAGTTAACAGAACAAACAAATAATAAACAAAGATTGCAAGAACAAATAGAACAACAAACAAAAGAATTTAAATATGTTAAAGAGGATATTCTTGAAACCTTACAAGCAACAGGGAAACGTTTGAGTATACCTTTAGAGTTGGTTTTGCCAATAGTTGTAACACAAGCATCAGAAGAACGAGAAACAAAAAAAGTACCGCCAATAGAAAAATCAGTACCTTTAGCAGCAGTGGAAAATGAAATTAAAATTTTTGCTGGCCAGGCAGAGGAATTTAGTAACAGTTTATATGGTGTTAATAGTACAGGGTCTTTGTTAGGAAAAAAGGTGGTTGCGTTTGATGGTGTTAGTGATAACGCAATTGTTTCGTCACATATTACGCAAACGTTAGAAACGTTAAAGTTAACGGGATTAACATCTTTTGTTGAAGAGGTAAAAGGTACGTATCTAAAACAAATACAACTTGCACGACAAAATGAACAGTCAAATACACGATTGCAAAAAATTGCAGAAGAATTAAAAGAAACAATTCCTACTGATAAGGCATTAGAGTCGAAGATAAAGGAAAAACAAGAAGAAATCTCTAATTTATCCGAATATTTTTTAGAAGAACAAAATAAATTAGAAGATGTTCAGCAGGCGGTAGTTTTGTTACAAGAAAATTTAATGGCAAATTCAAAACAACTGGGCCAGGTAAAAGAGCTTAGAAAACAATTGCTTACAGATGATCTGTCACCAAGAGAGCTTGGTGGTATTCAACAAGAAGAAAGCCCATCACAAGAAGTTCCGGTGATAGCTAAAGAAACTAGAACTTTTATACAAGAAGATCTATACGTTAAATTAACTTTTTCCGATATAAAGGAAGATAAACTTAGTGCATGGTTTTTAAATTACGTAGATGCCAATTGTAACTCTAAAAATTATAAACAAGACTTAGAAGAATCTTTAAATCTCGTAAACACAGTAAAGTTAGTTGAGTTGTTGCAAGGTATAGAAAATAATAATTCAATACCAATAATAGATCAAAATCATCAGTTTGCTATAAAGTTGTTAGCATTAACCGTTATAAAAAAACTTCAGGAAGAAACGTTGGAAGAACTTAAACTAGAAGGAGATTATGAGGAAAAGTTAGATATATTAAGCGATACCATTAAAGATATAGGGAATATAGGGGCAAGGTTAACTTTAATTCTACCAGAAGAAGAATCTAAGGTTATAAAAAATTTAAGAAAAGTACAATTAGAAAAAATTGATGATGTCGATAAAAAAATCATAGAAACAAAAGAAGACTTGCATTTATTGTCGCTACAACAAGAAAAATTAATAAGAGAAGAATCGTTACATTTAGAATTGAAAGAATTAAATTTGCCAGCCTGTGATTTTACACATTTTAAAAATAAAGATGGGCAAGCTATTGGGACCATCTTAGATAATTTAAGCAGTATTGCTTTTACTTTAGCCTCGGAAACTTCTGAAGAAGAAATAAATTCTGATGATGTTGATGAAAAAGTGCTTCAACAAATATTGGATATATCTGAAGTGTTTAAAATAGGCAAAGAAGAAAATCAAACATATGTAGCTAATATTGTTGAGCAAATTGGTAATATAGAAAAAACAGAAAAGAAAAAAGATGGTTCTCTTAAGTATCCGGGCAGTCAATGCAAAATAGCATATGATGATTGGAAGGAAAACAAAATAAGATATTATCAAGATTTATTAAGTAGTATTGTTCCGATAAGCGAGAATTTAAATTTAGGAATAGCAATACCACGTTTACCTAAAGATTTTAATAGCGAAGAATCTGAGGATGTTATTAATAATTTTCTTGAAGAATGTGAATCAAAAGTTGAAAAAGAAAGAGACAATTTGTTAAAAATACTAAATCATTTAGGTTCAGACATTAAAGTAAACCTAAAAGGAATAGGCGCCGGTAAAAATAAGCTTGAGATTGCTACAGAATATAATTTTGAAAAAATACTGAGAATGATAGTTTCTTCTGATTTGCCGGGAAATTCTAAATTAGCATGGCAAGATGCTCAAGCAATGAAAGATTTATTTGGTAAAAAAGAGGCTAATCTTGAAGATCTGATTACGTTAATTATTAAAGGATTAAAAAAAGAAACGCCAGGAGAGAAATACGAAGACAAAAAAGAAAAACTTAAACAGATATGTGCTGCATTATATGATTCCGATTTAAGTAAAACTGTAGGAGAATTAAACGATCCTAGTTATAAAGCAAAACCAGCACATAAGAAAAAATCTTTAGCAGATGTTTTTTTAGATAAATATGAAAAACAAAAACGTCTTGGTGGTTTAGCTAAGAATTATGAAATTATACAAGAATTTAAATCTAGCACCTTACAACAATGGCGAAAAAGTGGTATTGCTGGCTATGAAGACCATACCGAAGACTTATTGGGCGCCATAAGAAAGAGTGAAGTGATTCCTGGTTATCATAAAACTACGTTGACCCCAAAGGAAAAATTATTACAAACCGATGTTTCAAATATGTCGAAAAATGAAGTTCGCAAGTTAGTCTTTGAACGAGATGTGGGTGGTAAAAGATATAAGCATAGAAGTAAATTTTTAATAATAAAAGATGATGATGGGAAAATACATATTGTTAACCACTATGGTGGGAATAGATTATATAAACCAGAGGATCCGTTGCCAAAAACTAAAAATATGGTTACAGCGTTGCTGACTCTTGGAATTGGGCATTTCGGTGATGTAAAAGCAGTGTTTTTCCCATCTGGAGAACAAAAAGCACTTAAAATAGTGCGTGAAGGTTCTACGCAAGCAGATATAAAATCTGAATGGACACGAGCTAAAGAAGGTTGGGATGAAGAAAAAAATGATTTAATTAGAGAAGAAATGGCGTTAAAAGATACTAAACAGTTAATAGCATCTGCTAAAATAGCATCTTTTTTGAGAAAGATCACAAAAAGAAAGAAAAAATTATTAACAACTGAAGAAGAAAAAGTAGAAAATAAGCTAACAGTTCCAAAAAAAGGTGAAGAAATAAAATCCCCTAGAGAAGGACTTTTAAGTGTAAGAGGTACTCCTAGAAGTTCAAGAAATACTTCTAGAGGTTCTTTATCTAGCGCGAGAAGCTCAGGAGATACTCCTAGAGATCCTTTATTAAGCGCAAGAAGTCCAAGAGGTGTTGCTACTTCTAGCGTAATACAACCAAAGTCAATAACTCATATGGCAGGAATAGCCCATTATATGTTAATGGAGTTATCTGGCTCTGAGGATTTAAGAAATGAATCAATAAAAAAATGGGGACAATTTGTACAATTAGAAGAGCAAAAATTAGAAGATAAAGAACCAGAAGAAGAATTAATAGTAGAAGATGAATCGTTATCAGTACCAGTAGATGATGATACTAATCAAGATGGTATAACGGTACCTGAAGAACATACAAAAGAGCAAATTCAACTAAAACCACACTCAGTTCAAATAAAAGAGCAAAATCTTAAAGAATATTGTGAATTTTTGTTAAATAGAGCAGTAGAAGTTAGTGATGTGCTTAAAATTTTTCATGAGAATGGTACCCATAATGATTTTAAAGGGGCTAATTTAGCGGTAAATCGTGACGGTAAGTTAGAGCTTATAGATTTTGGTACCTATAAAAAAGATAAAAAAGAAGTTGCAGGGCAAGCATTAAATCCTATAAAACATGGTACAGCTATGTTTATTAGCCCAAGTTCTTTAACAACAATACGTGAAGGATTAAAAAATGTTTCTTGGCAATCTTTAGTAAGTGGTTTTGTGAAGTTACCAGAACCAGAAAATAGAACCGATGTGACTTTAAAAGAGTATTATATAAAAAGAAGATTGTATGATGTACTAAGTAGTTACAAGGATACATCAATTTCTTCTGTTGAGGATGTGGGAAAATTAGTTAGAACTATTATGCATGCAGGGAACGCTAGCACGTTAAAAACCTTTGAAGAATTACAAAGAAATGATAAAAAAAGAGGATTTATAAGTAAAGCAAACCTTTCAAATACTCTTGGTACTCCTCATTTTTCAACGGCTGCCTATAAATTTCAAACTAAGGCAGGTTCTTTTGGTGAATATCGTCCAATTAAGTGGACAATAGAAGAAGAGGTAAAAGTAATTTTACAAGAAATTCAGAAGGTAGTTAATGTTAATTCAAATAAGTTTACTATGGGTTGCGATGCATCTTATGATATTTATTCTTTAATGGCTACAATTTCAGGATCTGCAAATCAAGATGCTTATTTAAATCAATTGATTTACCGTTATGGAAAACTTAATAATCAAGATTTAGCAACTTTAATTAAAGATCCAGGAAAGGACAAAGTATGTGATATACAGGAATATGCTGGTGAAGGTCAAGGATTACAATTAGACAGAATGTTTGCAATATTAGTAGAGTCAAATCAGTTAGGGGAAAGTAAGAGACAGCAATTTTTACAAATAAAGCAAAAATGGGAAGAATTTAGAGACCAGATCTTATTGCAAAAGCTAGGTTATGAATCGCTTACCATGGAGAAAGTTAGTGAAGAAATATTAAAGATTAAGACAGCAGTAATGGATATTTTTACTTCGCCTGAATTACAATACGTTATAAAAGACGATGCTCTGTTAAAGGTTTCAGAAACGACACTATTATTAGATTCATTAGAAGAATTACAAGATTCTTTGTTTAAATCTATAGAACAACGTAATTTAGAAAAAGTAAAATATTTATTGCATAATAATAAAATATTAAAAGATGAGCAATATTTAAATTTATTGATATTAGTCGTAAATAAAGCTGTAGTTACTAAAAACATAGAAGCCTTCGAAGAATTGCGAAAACATTATTTAGCTCTTAAGCGAGAAGAGCCAGATTTTAAAAAATTAGTTAAAGATACTTTGTTTGATAAAATTTTTCCAGAGGTTGGGTTGTCGATGTTTGAAATGTCTTTTTACGACCATCCTAAATTATTATCTTTTTTTATGGAGAAACAAGAAATTTTTGATTTTAAATTATTGTTTGATAGGCCTTTAGAATCACCTGCTCCAATAGAAATATTATTAAAAGGCCAAAATAAATCAGTATGGAACGTTATTAAAAAAGAATTAATAACTAGCCAATCAAATAAATTGATACCAGAAAAATTAAAATTTGTTACGCGCTTGTGTTACGTTGGTTCGCCAAATAATTTTGCTAGTATGATTATGTCTCAATTTGCAGGGGATAATATTCTTATAGAAAAAAAATTAATAGATTTATCGAGATTGTTAGCTAATATAATTGGTTCTCCTAAAGATCAGAAGAACGAACGAGCAAGAAGATTAGCAAAAATTATTCTTTTGGCGTCGCTTCCAATATCTAATGCCGCTTTATTTGAAAAATTTAAGAACCATTTAAATTTAACAGCCGGAGAAGAATTAACTATAAATGCAATTAGATTTGTTGCCAGTAAACCTGAATTTAATGATACGAATATTATTAATGAATTGTTAACCATCTCGAACATTGAGAAATTTCAAGAAGAATTAATGGATGTAAGATTAGATTTATGGTATAAAGATGCAGAATTTACAGAATCAAGATTAACTAATGAAGTTGTATATAAATTTTTTAATGAAGAGGTAGATAAACCAAAAATAACTGCTTTAATAGCACATCAAAAAAATAAATTATTTAAAAGATTTTTTGATAGTCTTACATTTAAAGAACTTGCAGAATTAAGACCTAAGATACCGGAGTTAATTTTGATTGCCGAAAAAAATGGCAATAAGCAAATTGCTGAATATTTACGAGATAAATACAAGAATGATGTCGAATTATTACGACTTTTGAAATCGTTACCAATATCGGAACGGCGTTTGGTAGATGGACATATAAAAAATTTGGAGTCGCAGCAAGAAAACCTAACCGCTATATTAGAATTTACGATCAAAGAATGTATTAATGATGATTTGAAACGAGAAGTACAGGAGCAATTTAGTTGTTTACGTGCTCCAATAAACAAACTATATAAAGAGTTAATAGATATTGGAGCAAATGCTATTCCTAATCATCCAGATCGGGAATTATGTAGCGAATTGCGGAAAATGTTGCAAAAAAATCCTGCTGATATTATAGAAGTTTCTAGAAAATTATTAGAACAAATACAATTAAAACAAAACGCTAAAACATTTTATGATTTATTATCTAGCGATCCGAAAAGAAAATCTTTAAATTTTAAATTAAAAACAGCAAGATTTTTTCCGCAAGGCATGCCAGATAATAAATTTATTTTAGATTATTATGGTATAGAAGCAATAAATCATTTAATTGAGAATGCAGAACAGATATCGCAAGAAGAATTTAGTAAATCATTAAAAGAACAATTTATTAATGAACTGCAAGTTGCTAAAAAATCATTAGATACTGCCATGGCTGCTGCAAATCAATTAAAAACAATAATAGCCGAAGTTACAGAAATTATAAATGCCCCACCGCCAACGTCAGATTATAACGCTTTTATACAAAATCAAATAAAGCTATGTAACGATTATCCGCATGCTATACAATCTATTTTTAATTGGCATACAAATCTAACATCTGCGGAAAAATAGTTTTTGCAGAAAATTTATTATAAACTTTTTCTCTGCCTAAAATACCCATGTTAGCGATTAAGTTTTGATCTTGTATAAGGGCTAATAATGCTTTGGCTAAGGCCTCACTATCTTGTTTAGGTACTAAATAACCATTTACACCATGTTCAACAATTTCTCGGCACCCTGGTACATCGGTAGTAACGATTGCTCTAGCACAAAGAGCTGCTTCTAATAAACTTTTTGGTAACCCTTCTCGATAAGAAGGTAATACTGCGATATGGCAACTAGCATAAGCTTCTATTATGTTGTGGCAAAAATTTTTCCAAATAATTAATCCTTGGTTTTGCCATTGATTAATAGTGGCATAATCTACAGATGCTGGATTTTTAGGATCAATATCTCCATATAAAATAAATTCTGGATTAATTAACAAATTATTTTGTTTAATATAATTTTTTATATATTTAGCTGCATTAACAAATTCGGCTATACCTTTAGTCCAAAGCAATCTCGCTACTAAAACGATTTTTATATTACGAGTATCATTAGTAAAGTTTAATGGTTGTACAGTAAAATATCGATCTTCCACAATGCCGGAACCAGGTATTATTGCTGTAACGAGATTTAGTTTCGTAATATCTAAAAATTGTTTTAATTTAGCTAAATCATCTTGGTTTTGTAATAATAAAATTTTATTATTATTGTTATTATTAAAAATAATTTTTAATAATTTACTAATTATAATTTGTAAAAATTTTTGTTTTATTTTTAATTTTATATTTTTAAACCAAGTATTATAGTTAGCTTCAGTAAATACAAAACCTAACCCAGCTAATGCATTAATTATGCGTTTCACTTTGACTATTTGAGCAATTATAGTGCCATAGATAATTGGCTTTAGTGCTACGTGATGTACTATGTCAGGCTTAAATGTTTTGTAAATATAATATAATTCTTTAAGAGCCAAAAATTCTTTAAATGGGTTTATGTAGCTAGTACGACAAAAACATTTTAATTCGAATAATTTTAAATTCTGGTTAGTAATTGCTTCTTTATATTGTAAGTTATTTTTAGAACATTTTGTTGCAACCGCAACTTCATAGCCTTGTTGTTTTATAAAAGATGCTAACTCCAAACGATGAGAATAAAAATAGCTATCTTCTGCTACTAAATATAATAGTTTTTTCATATTATTTGTGCCTGCACTAAAATTTTGATAATATTTTGTACTATATTTACATATTATGCATAGTTTTAATAATAAAAATTCTGCTTTTTCTTTAATCGAATTAATAGTAACTATAGGTATTATTGCTATTTTAATAGCAATAGCTACTCCAATTTATGTATCTTATACTATTAAATCTACGGTATCGTCTGGTTTACCAATATTAGAGGGTTTAAAAGCTCAAGCTAGTGAATATTATACTGCCAATGGTAGTTTTCCTACTAGTCTAGCTGCTATAAATGCTACTTCTTATTCTGATGGTAAGTATATATCGAGCAGTAACGTTATCAATATTCCTTATTGTAGGACTGGTATTACTACATCGCTAGGAGCTGTGCAAGTAATATTTAGCTCTCCCACTGCTATTAATGGGAAAATATTAGCTATGTATGCTGTAGATAATGGAAGTGCAATTACCTGGTATTGTACTAGTGGCGATCAAAATTGTCCAGCCAATGGCGCTATAAATACTGACTACCTACCTAAATCTTGTCAGTAAAATACTAAATATAATAATATTTTGCACTATATTACTATTATGCATAAATTTAATAATAAACATTCTGCTTTTTCTCTAATCGAATTAATGGTTACTATAGCTATTATTGCTATTTTATTAGCAGTAGCTACTCCTGTTTATATTTCATATACTATTAAATCTACGATATCGTCTGGTTTACCAATATTGGAAAGTTTAAAAGCTCAAGCTAGTGAATATTATACTGCTAATAGTAAGTTCCCTGCGAATTTAGCTGCTATAAATGCTACTTCTTATAGCGATAAATACATAGCAGGCAGTAGTGTTGGTTTTGGTAATGTTGATGGCAGCGGCACTAATGGAGGTTACGGATATCCTTACTGTAGATTTGATTCTAACCATAACAGAATTGGCAATGGTAGTGGTGGTGGTGCTAATGTAAAAGGTTATGTTCTTGTAGCGTTTAAGGCTCCAGCAGCTATAAATGGCGGATATTTAGCCATGTTTCTTGTAGATAATGGCAGTGGTCCGTTGGAATGGTATTGTACTAACGGTGATAGTAATTGTCCGGCTGGCTCTATGATTAATAAAGATTATTTGCCAGCATCTTGTCAATGTTATACCTCTGATTGTAATTAAAATATACCTTCTACTCCACTAGCATTATCGATACTATCAGAAGTAACCAGTGGGGCGACTTCGGTTGGTACGGTTTCTTGAGTAAAAATTTCGTAAATACTATCTTTTTGATCTGGTCTAGCTAATAATCCAGTTGCTGGATCGATTTTTACGGTAACTAAACCATCTGGCTGTAATGGTGGGTTTTCTGGCTTACCTTGCAAAGCTTTTTCCATAAAATACACCCACATTGGTAATGCAGTTTTAACTGCATATTCTCGCATTGATTTTGGTTCATCAAATCCAACCCAAGTAGTTACGACCAAGTCTCGGTTATAACCAGAGTACCATGCATCCATGTAGTCATTTGTAGTACCGGTTTTTCCTGCTAGATCTTTCCTGCCTAATTCTAAGGCTTTTCTACCAGTACCTTTAGTGATCGCTTCTTGTAATATAGATGTTATTAAATAAGCAGTTTGTGGTTTTATAGCAGGAATTTTTTCTGATGGTGTTACTTTAAATAAAATATTACCCTGATAATCAAAAATACTATCTATAAAATAAGAAGTTATTTTATAACCGCCATTAGCGAATACGCTAAATCCAGTAGCTAGTTCTAATGGGGTTACTAAGTTAGTACCTAATGCTAAAGATAAAGTTTTTGGTAATTTTTGGGAAGTGAATCCGCATTTTTCTATAAATTCTATGGCTTTCTCTATTCCTAGTTCTTGTAATAAACGAATAGAAACTAAATTTCTAGATTTAATAATACCGGTTCTTAAACTAGTTGGACCATAAAATTTTTTAGTATAATTTTGTGGGCGCCAATCATCCATAAATAGCGATCCTTCTTGCACAATTGGGGCGTCATTAACAACTGTTGCGGTAGTAAAACCATTTTCTAAAGCTGCCCCATAAATAAATGGTTTAAAGTTAGAGCCAGGTTGTCTTTCTGCTTGAATAGCGCGATTAAAGGCGCTTTTCTTAAAACTAAATCCACCAACTAATGATACAATTGCTCCACTATCTGGGTGTACAGCAACTAAAGCCCCTTCTATTTCCGGTGCGTGAATTACTTCTGGCGTTTTAGATAATGAATTTGCATCTACTTCTGGATTTTCTTCGTCTTCTTCTTCGTTAATTAAATTTTTTTTATTGTTGTGACGTTGATCGTACTCTAATAAAGCTCTAGCAAGAGCAGCATTGGCAGCAATTTGCATATTGCTATCTATGGTAGTTACTACTTCATAACCTCTATCGTAAATTTCTTCGCCAAAACGATCGACTAATTCTTGTCTAACCATTTCGGCAATATAAGGTGCATCTAATTCTAATGCTTTACCGTGATAAACGGTTTCTATTGGTTCGGCATTAGCTGCTACATATTGTTGTTCGTTAATATATTTATGTGCCAACATATTGTCTAATACTATAGAACGTCTCTTTAATGCGGCTAGAGGAGAATTAATTGGATTTATTGTTGATGGTGCTTGCGGTAATCCAGCCAACATAGCCATTTGAGCTAAAGATAGCTGTTCTACATGAACTCCATAATATACTTCCGCAGCAGCAGCTATTCCATAAGCATGTTTGCCGAAATAAATTTTATTTAAATATAATTCTAATATTTCATGTTTATTAAGTTCTTTTTCTATTTTAAGCGCTAATAAAATTTCATTAATTTTTCGTAAATAAGTTTTTTTGCGGGTTAAGAAAAAATTTCTGGCAACCTGCATAGTTATTGTGCTACCACCTTGATCTTTTTCGCCAGTTAAAATTAAAGAAATTGCCGCACGTATTAACCCATGAATATCAACACCAGGGTGTTGAAAAAATCTATGGTCTTCTGTTGCAACAACGGCATTTATTAAATCTTGTGGAACTTTAGCTAAGGATATGGGAGTACATCTTTTATCGCCATATTCAGCAATTAATTTTCGATCATAAGAATAAATACGTAAAGGTACTTGTAGTCTTATGTCTTTTAAAACCGCAACTGTTGGTAATTTAGATTCCAAGCTACCTATTACCACTAACATAATTAGTACTGTAGCTATACCTATAGCTACTAGGGCTTTGCTGTTAATTTTTATAAGAGTTTTTATAATGGTCATAATGTAATTTAATAAGTCAAATAACATAATTAATATATATATATTATACAAAAGCTATTTATATATTGCTAGATTATAGACTTTTACGTAGTATAATGAACTCTTTATATTGAATTATATAAAATTTGGAGTTTTTAAAAATGTATGCAGTGATAATAGCTGGCGGTAAACAATACACAGTTGAAAAAGACAGTTGTATTTTGGTAGAAAAACAAGACGGTGAGTTGGGTAGTCAATTAAAATTTACTAATGTATTACTAGCTTCAAATGGAGAAAAAGTTTTTATTGGTCAGCCGTATTTACAAAATTGTACTGTTGAAGCTGTGGTGGAAGCCCACGGTAGACGTAAAAAAATCAATATCCTAAAGTTTAAGCGTCGTAAACATCATATGAAGCGTATGGGGCATAGGCAGTGGTTTACTAAGGTTAAGATTAATAATATTAATTTTGGAGTATAAGATATGGCACATAAAAAAGCCGGTGGTAGTACTAGAAACGGTAGAGATTCAAAACCAAAGTATTTAGGGGTTAAACGTTTTGGTGGTCAATTAGTTAAGGCAGGAGAAATTATAATTCGTCAAAGAGGAACTAAATTTCATCCTGGAGAGAATGTTGGCTTAGGCAGGGATTTTACTATTTTTGCTAAGGTAGCTGGGTTTGTAAAATTTGTCAAAAGAAGAATAGCTATTGGTATAAATTGCACCAAAATAAGAAAGTATATTAGTATTGTTCCTGCATGAAGTTTATAGACGAAGTAACTGTCCACATACAAGCAGGTAAGGGTGGAGATGGTTGTTGCAGTTTTAGAAGAGAAAAATTTATTCCCTTCGGTGGTCCAGATGGCGGTAATGGTGGTAATGGCGGTGATATTTATTTACAAGCTACTTCTAGGTTACACACTTTAGTAGATCTAAATTATAAAAAAAGTTATAAGGCGGAAAATGGTAAAGCTGGTAGCGGTAGTTTGTGTACTGGCAAATCTGGCGAACATTTAGTTATTAGGGTTCCAATTGGTACTATTGCTAAAGAAGCAGATACTGGTGAAATAATTGGCGATTTAATAGAAGATCAGCAAGTAGTATTGGTTGCTAAAGGTGGCCAAGGTGGTTTAGGTAATTATAATTTCAAAAGTAGTACCAATAGAGCTCCTCGCAAAATTATCAAGGGTACTTTAGGTGATGAACGTAATCTACATTTAGAACTTAAGCTATTAGCGGATGTTGGGTTATTAGGATTTCCTAATGCCGGAAAGTCTTCTTTAATCAGTAAGGTATCTTCGGCTAAACCAAAAATTGCTGATTATCCATTTACCACTATTAACCCACACCTTGGAGTAGTAAAGGTTGATGACACTAGTTTTGTTATGGCAGATGTTCCTGGTTTATTAGAAGGGGCGGCTAGTGGAGTAGGTTTAGGAATCAGATTTCTTAAACATTTATCTAGAACAGCATTATTATTACATGTAGTGGATTTAGCAGCTGCATTAAGCGATCCTCCTAATAGCGATATAATACTAGACAATTTAATTAAACAAATTAATATTATTGAGCAGGAGTTAGAAAAATATCAAGATCCAGAATTAACAGTTAAAACTCGTTGGATTGCGATTAATAAAGTTGATTTATTAAGTAAAGAACAGTTAAATAAATTATCTAAAAAATTATTAAATAATAAAAAATATAATAAAAATAAAATATTTTGGATTTCTGCAGTTAGCGGGTTTGGTATTAACGAGTTGTGTAAAGAAATTATAAAACATTTAAGGGTATAGAATAATATGACAGAAAATACGAATAATAGCAGCATAGACGATTTATCAGTTTCTTATTACGAAGAAGGAATCGAGATAACCAAACAACTAGATAAAACAGTATTAACTAGGGGAGCTTGGACAACTATTATGTATAAATACCAAGATTGGGATAAAAAATCACAAGATTATGGTCCAATTAAATTCACTATAAGGCGTTATCAGAAGAAAAATGGTGTATACAAACAAAGATCTAAGTTTAATATTTCTAGCGTAGATCAAGCAAAGCAGATTATTGAAGTGTTAACTAATTGGGTATAAAGTTTATCAAGACCAAAGCTTGGATAAAAAATATTTGTCGGCTTTATTTACTTACGTAATAAAGCCGATTTAGCTAAATAATAAAATTGTGGCAGTATAAATAAAGTAAATACAGTACCAAATAATAAGCCACCAATTAAAACTATACCAATTGCACGCCTAGCTTCGAAACCAGCGCCGGAAGAAATAATTAATGGCAATGCACCTAAGATCATAGCGCTAGTTGTCATTAAAATAGGTCTTAAGCGAATAATAGCCGCAGATTGGATTGCTATCTGTAAGGGTTTAGAATTTGTTAATTGATTAGCAAATTCAACTATTAAAATCCCATGCTTAGTAATTAAACCTATTAAAGTTATTAAGCCGATTTGAGTGTAAATATTAATAGATTGCCCACAAAGCCATGTTAAAAATATAGCACCAAAACTAGCCAAGGGTACGGTTAGCATAATAATTATTGGATCTGAAAAATTCTCAAATTGCATAGCTAATATTGCATAGATAAAAACTAGCGCCATACCAAATAGTAACCAAGTAGTGTTAGATGATTCATGGTACATTTTAGCCCATCCTTGCCATTCTAATTTTAAATTTTTCGGTAAAGTATTTTTAGCGGTACTTAATAAAGTATTCATTGCAGAGTCTAGATTTTGTCCTGGTTTTATTTTGGCAACTAAAGTTGCAGTGCGCATTTGATTATAATGATTTAGATGCGAAGGGATAGCGGTTGGCTCCATATTTGCTATTGTTCCTAAAGAAATTCTATTATTTTTGGCATTAGTTACATAGAGTTCGTTTAGTGTCCAAGGGCTAATGTTTCCTTGTATAGTAATTGGGTATTTAAGACTATCTTTTTCGAAGAATAAAGAGTGCTGGCCACTAAAAAATACTTCAATAGTTTTAGCGGCAGTTAATGGCGATATGTTAAGACGCGCCATAATGTTTTGATCTAAATTAATTTTATAACCAGGTGAATCTAAATCTAAATCATGATATACCTCCACAAACTGATTTTTTTCTTCTATATTTTTACGTAATTCATTAATTGCTGTAAGTAAAGAGCGATAATCCCCGATAGTAGATATTGCTAATTGCAAATTAGAGCTACTAGTAGAATGATCTGTACCTGGTAAGCCAGAATCTATACTCCATCCATGCACGTCGATGGATGGTATAGATGATAATTTATTTTGTATACTCGCTAAAACTTTTGTTGTGGATCGATTTCGATCGGCATGATTTTTAAATGGTACAGCAATGTTTGCTCCACCATCACTAATAAAGGTTAGATAATTCTCGGCTTCTGGAATATTGTTGGCTCGCAATAATTCTTCTACTAAAGTCGCATATTTTTCCATAGAGTTTATATCTTGGCCTGGGATTGGTGGAATATAAGCTCCAATTAAGCCACGGTCTTCTTTGGGAGTCATTTCTGTAGGTAGTAATTTAAAAAATCCTATAGTTATTAAACATAAACAAATTGCAATAGCTGCAGTATATTTTGGGTATTCAAAAATTTTAGCTAAATTATTTGTATATAAATTTTCTAGTTTTTTCCACATAAAATCTAGAAAAGAAACATTTTGATTAGGTTGTTCAGTAATTAAAATTTTACTACACATAAGTGGAGATAGTGTTAAAGCTACAATGCCAGAAATAATTACGCTACCTGCTAATGCCACGGCAAACTCAATAAACAATTTGCCAACGGTGCCTTTTATAAACACAATAGGTGCGTATACGGCGCTTAGGGTAAAAGTCATGGCTATTATAGCAAAACCAATTTCCGAGCTGCCTTTAATAGCAGCATTTAACGGAGTGCAACCTTGTTCTATGTGCCTTTTAATATTTTCTAATATTACTATAGCATCATCCACTACTAAACCTACAGCTAACACCATTGCTAGTAAAGTTATGGTGTTTATAGAAAAACCAAAAATTTTTAACAAAATTGCCGATCCTAGCAAAGAAATTGGGATAGTAATTAATGGTATTATTGTTGCTCTTGCGTCTCGTAAAAATAAAAACACTACAATTAACACTAATAAAATTGCTTCTATTATAGAAGATCGAATGTTTTTTAAAGAAGCAGTAATAAATTTAGATTGATCTAAAGTTAATTCAATATCTAAAGGTATAGTTGAATTAGCTTTTAACGTGGCAATTTGTTTACGTACCGCATTAGCTACATCTAAAGGATTAGCGTCTTCAGCTTTTTCGATATCTATAAGGATCCCTGGTTTGCCATTTATGTGAATGCGAAATTTTTGATCGTCAGATTTTAATCCTATATCAGCTATAGATTTTAAAAAAATTGGATTTTCATTGTTCTCATTACTGTTTTTAATAACAATATCTTCAAAATCGCTTACTTTAGCTAGATGTAAATCTAATGTTGTAGGGGTAATAGTTTTAAATTTGCCAACTGGCATAGATAGATTGCGTTTTTCTAAAGCAAAATAAACATCATCGGCATTAATGCCAAAAGCAAACATTTTTTTAGGATCTAAAGTAACTGCCATAGTAAATGGTGGTCCCCAAATTTCGGCCATAGCCACACCAGGCAAACTGCGGAAAGCATTTTTTAGGTATAAATTAGCATAATGAACGATTTCGCCAAAACTTAAATCGTTGGCAGTAACCGTAATTGCCATAAATGGTAATCCAGTAGATTTACTTTTACGCTGGACAGTAGGCTCTAATACTTCTTTTGGTAATTGGGCTTTTGCAAGTTCTATGGCATCTCTAGTTGCTGATAATGCTCTATCTATGGGAGTGTCTTCGGTAAAATTTAGTTTTATATAACTGGCACCATAGTGAGATTCAGAAGTCATAGTTTCTAATCCTTCTGTACCTGCTAATTGATCTTCTAAAGGATTAGTTACAGATAATTCTACCAATTCAGCGCTAGCATTTGGGTAATAACTAGATATGGTTAAAACTGGAAAGTCAATTTTTGGATATTCGCGTAAAGTAATATTGTTTAAGCATAATAAGCCAATAATCATAATCATGCTATTTAGTATTATGCTAATAACTGGATGTTTAATAAAATAATTTGTAATGTTCATAGTTTATTTTTCAGCTTGAAAAATTTTAACTTTAGCAAATGGATAAAGGCGGGATTGTCCGCAAACTATAACTACATCTAATTCTTTTATGCCTTCTATTATTTCGATTTGTTCTTTTTCTTGTAAACCAGTAGTTACTGGTTTTAAAATTGCTTTATTATTTTCTACAATATATACAGAGGTGACACCATTTTTTAGAAATACCGCACTAGATGGAATTACTAGTACATTATTTTTTTTAGCTACAATTAAATCAACATCAATATTTTCTCCAATAAAGCAATTTGCGCATGGGTAATCAACGATAGCAGGAGACATATTGGTATTTGGGTCGACCATTTTTTGGATATGTTCTATGTGTAAAAGTTTGTTGCCGATAATTACTGGTTGTCCATTATTAATTTGTTTTAAGTAATTTGCCGGAATATTGAATTCTATAATTATTTCGTTTGGATCGTAAAAAGTAAGAATTTGTTCGCCTTGAGTGACTTGCGATCCATCTCGAATTTTGTACACTCCAACAATACCTGCAAATGGAGCTATAAATTTTGTTTGATCTAATTCTAATCTAGCAGTAGCTAGAGCTTTTTGTGCGGTAATCCAAGCAGCTTTAGCGTCGTCGAGACTTTTTTGACTTATAGCGTTAGATTTAGCAAAAACTAGAGTATATTTATCGTATTGTTCTTTAGCGAGTTTGACGGCATCTTCAGAAAGCAAGACCGAATGTTCTAGATCGGCATTTTCTAATTTAGCAATTAAGTCCCCTTTATTTGCATGTTGACCGGCATTAATAACTTTTTCTAATGTGCCAATAACTTTTGCAGTAAAAATGGTGGATTTGTTAGCTTTAATAGTACCAATTAAGCGAATACTTTGTTGGACAGAGTTTAAAATAGCCGGGGTTGTTTCTACAACTTTAGCTTCTTGAGTATTAGTGTTTTGGTTATGAATATATAGCGTGCATATGGTCATTATTAAAACAATAGAAAATGCACTAACAACAATCGTTAATGGCCTGTGTTTTTTTAGTAATAAAAATAACCTAAGCATAATAATTTATGCCAAATACTTTATAAAAATAACCCAATATTTATATCTTTATAGCGCTTTAATTCTTAAACACAAACGACTTTTATGTCTAGCTGCTTTATTTTTATGAATAAGACCTTTATTTACTAACTTATCCAATATTGAACTAACTAAACCAAGCTCAGTGGTAGCTAATTCTTTATTTTTGGCTTCTATAGCAGTAATTACTCGTTTAAGGAAAGTGCGCATAGCAGAACGCTTAGTGTTATTGTTTAAACGTCTTTTTGTATTTTGACGGATTCTTTTTTTAGCTTGAATTGTGTTTGCCAACTTAATTTCCTTTAATTTTTTTCATTATAATTAACTTAAACTTATAATTAGTATAGTTTTTCATAAAATAGTTAATATTGTCAATAATTAGTTTTATCCTATAATTGTCTAATTTTTAATCAGATTGGCCTATTTCTACAACAGGCATTTGAGTTTTCTTGCTTTATTTTTAAAATTGCTTCCAGAGTTTGTATGTCCATACTTTCTAAAACATTCGGATCTAAATCAGTGTCCACAGCCATGAGCATTGCTTTTAAATCTTCTTTATTAGGTGTTGTTGCTGCAGCAATAAGATTAGCTGCTGCTGTGGAGTAACTAGCAGAGGAACTGCTACCATTGCGATCACTCGAATTACAATGTTTACTAAAACTAGGAAGCGTACTAGCCGGATTAATTGGTTGTTCTTGGTTAGGTTTTTGTTTTTTATGAGTTGGCTCAGGTTCCTCTTCTACTTCTGGATTTTGGGTATGCAATAATGATAATAGTTTGTTTCTATTAGTTTCATTAAAGAAAGATGTAATATTAGATTCTCTTAACGTCTTTTTAAAGCCGTCTACTATATCTTTTAAGTCTGGTGATGCGCTAGCTCTTGAAAAATAACCGCTTAAAAAATTATATATAGATTCTTGAGCTGATATTTCTAATTGAAGACTGGCTTGGTTTCGACGTTGTTGTAAAGACCATAGATTTGTTAAACTTTGACATTCGGTTACTATTTCAGGTCCCCATGCGCTAACATTTCTAAATATAGATGCGAAATCATCCGAAGTTAAATGCATTAATCTGGTTTCGATTGATGCTGCTAGAGCTTGGCGGTCAGTCTTTATAAATAAAGACTGGTACTTATCAAAATTAAAGCCAGCACTTAAAGATCTTACTTTTAGTTCAAGTTCGCTAGAGTTTTGGTAGTAATCACCTTTAAGTTGACCAGCACCATTTATAAATAAAAACCTGAAGTTTGCTGGATTTAAACCGGTTAAAGTTGTGGTGTTATCAGCTTTTAACCTTGTCAAGATATCTTTAGCGATGTTATTAATTATGTCAGAACTTTTATTGCGTATTAAGTCACATAGTGCATTTAAAACGTCTTCATCGATATGGTCATTTTCAAAATATTTAATTGTAGCCTTAAATAATTGTGTGCTTACGTCTTCGTATCCTTCAGAATCAATACAGCCGCGGCAGCAAATTTCTGGCAGTACTTTTACCCCGCCAATGGTAACAGGGGTGCTAAAATTAATACCTAGCTTATCTTTATTTAATATTAATTTGTTTAAAATTCTTAATAAATCATCATGCGCTACATCTCTTAATGTGGCAAACATGGAAACTATCGGTATACCAAATCCATTTACATAATTAATTATGCTTTTTATATTTGTTTTTTCTGCTTCAGTAGTGGCCGCATTGTATAATTCGATACATTTATCTAGTATAACTTCTGCGCTTTTAGCGTTATTTATAGATAAAGCAAATAAAAGCGCATTATTGGATTGGGCGTGGCCAAAGTGGGTATCACTTATTTCTTTTTCATCTGCATCCAAATTAGATTCTTCCATAGGAAACCTATAGTCTAATGCGGCCATAAGAGTGGTCGGTGGAGTAGAATTTAAAAATGCTTGTAATTGCGCAGGGTTAGACGTATTATTAACTAATAATCTAAATATAGTTTTAGCTAGCTTGTTCATTTTTGTTCTCCACTCGATATCAAGAGTATTATAATTTTTTAATAATTTATCGATCATACAATATATTGTTAGTTTCAACAACAGCTAGCATGGTAAAAACAATAGATAAATTAACTGTACCGATCTGATTATTCTTTACATTGTGTTAAGAAGGCTGTTATTAATATTTTAAGATTGACGAGGTAAAACAGTATGAATTTTTATGAAAAATATATGAATATAATTGGTCCTATTGGTAATATAATGTTTTACTTACAAGCTTATAAAATTTTTACTTCTAAATCAGCGATAGCTGTTTCTGGCCCTGGTTTTTTTATAAGCGTAATTGGTCTTAGTAGTTGGTTATTTTATGGGATTTTATTGAAAAATAGACCACTAATAATTGCTAATGGATTTGGAGTGTTTGGGGCCATATTAACCTTGAGTGGCATATTAATTTATGGTAATTTTTCTATATAGTTTTTGCAATGATTCAGCGTGTACTAGCTGAAAATAATTATTAGTTTTTATTTCGTGTTTATGAGAAAATTTTACTAAAATTTTGGAGATATAGAATGAAGTGTTTTTTTCACTCAACTATTGATAGTATCGGTTCTTGTAAGCATTGCTATAAAGGTCTTTGTTTAGAATGTTGTGTAGATACAGGCGAAGGGCTGGCTTGTACTGGCAAATGTACTGAACGTGTTAAAGTAACGCACCATTTTTTGGAAAAAACTATATATAAGCGCTCTATCAAATTGTCCGTCCCTAATCTTTTATTTGGATTAATTAGCATCATATTTGGTTGTTACTTAATATATAGGCTTGGATTAGCTAAAGATAATATATATTTTGGCTTATTCTTTATCGGTATGGGTGTTATTTTTTTACTCAGCTTTTGGTTACAATTGTTTTTGTCAAAAAAACAATTGTAATTAGATTTTGCAAATCGTATTATCAATCCACCTAACATAAAACCGACAGTTAATTATTATTATCCTAGTATTAATTTATATAATTAGTATATTTTGTCATAATATTATTAATATTTAACAACTTAAATAGGTACACAACTTGTCAAATGCATTAGATTTTAAAGAACCTAAAAAAATATTACAATTTTTAACTAAACATTCAATCAATTCTAGCCTAGTTACATTATTGTCTAGAGTATCTGGATTTATTCGCGACATAATAACAGCTATATTATTTGGTGCGACTGCTGGTTACGATGCATATGTTTTAGCATTTCGTATACCTAACTTAATGCGCAGATTATTTGCCGAAGGTGCTTTTTCTCAAGCATTTGTCCCGGTGTTTGCTGAATATACAGATCAAAAGAATCCCCAGCAAATTAAATTATTTTTAAATAATATAGCGGGTAATTTAGCCATTATATTGTTAATTATAACTATATTAGGGATTTTATTTTGTCCGTGGATAATTAAAATTTTTGCCCCAGGGTTTGCCAGAAATCCAGCAAAATTACAAAATGCAATTAATATGCTACAAATTACTTTCCCTTATATATTTTTTATATCGTTAACGGCATTAGCAGCTGGAGTATTAAATTGTTATCATCAATTTATAGTACCAGCTTTTACTCCAATATTATTAAATCTTAGCTTGATAGGTTTTAGCCTAATATTAGCTAAAAAGTTTACTCCACCAGAATTATCTTTAGCGTGGGGAGTACTAGCAGCTGGAATTATACAGTTAGGGTTTCAATTACCATTTTTATATAAACTTAGATTGTTGCCTAAATTAACTGTAAATTGGAATGATCCAGGGGTTAAAAGGGTATTATTTCTAATGGTACCAGCAATTTTTGGTGCTGCTATTGGACAAATTAATATTTTAATAGATAGTGTATTCGCCTCTTTTCTGCAAACAGGAAGTATAACTTGGTTATATTATGCAGATCGTTTAATGGAATTTCCTTTGGGAATATTCGGAGTGTCTTTTGCAACAGTTATTTTACCTCAATTATCTAGAAGTTTTGTTAAGAAAAACCAACAACAATTTAATGAAATTTTAGATTGGGGTATTAGATCGGCATTATTAGTAGGGATCCCAGCTAGTATAGTACTATTATTTTTGTCGGAGCAAATTATAAGCACTTTATTTTTAAGAGGAAAATTTACTTATCACGATGTATTAATGTGTAGCCAAGCTTTAATGGCATATTCTTTTTCAGTATTAGGAATTATGCTAGTGAAAATTTTTTCTAGTGGTTTTTATGCTAAGGGGGATTTAAAAACCCCAGTTAAAATAGGAGTGTTTATATTGTTTGCTAATATTGTTTTAAATAGTATTTTAACAAAATATTTAGCGCACGTAGGAATAGCTTTAGCTACGTCTATAGTATCTATACTTCATGCTATAGTATTACTTGTTTTTTTAGATAAAAAATGCATGCGCATACATTTTTCTAACAAAATATCTAGATTTACTAAAAGTTTAGTTATGGCAGGGATACTATTGGCGTTATTTTTAAATTTTTATCCAGCAGAAGTCTCCGAATGGATCACATGGTCAATAAATTATAAAATTTTTAAATTAAGTGAAATATTTGCTTTAGCAGGTATGATATATTGTGGTACATTATGGATGACTGGGGTTAAATTAAAAAATGTTTTAGTTGGTGGTTATTGATAATGTACGACAATAAAGCGGAAGAAAATCAGAATTTTGATTATAAAGATACTTTAAATTTACCAACCACAACTTTTCCTATGAAAGCTAATTTAGCTACAGAAGAGTTGAATATTTTACAGTTTTGGCAACAAATTGATTTATATAATCAGCTACAAGATATCCATAAAGAGGATAAAGTTTTTATTTTTCAAGATGGTCCTCCATATGCTAATGGTTCAATTCATTTAGGGCATGCCTTTAATAGGATCTTAAAAGATTTTATTGTTAAAAGTAAAACTTTAAGTGGCTACAAGGTACCATTTATTCCTGGTTGGGATTGTCATGGGCTACCCATAGAGATTAAAGTTGAAAAAGAACTAGAGCAACCAAGCCATAAGATGGATCCCATTTTATTTATTACTAAATGTCGTGAATATGCAGCTACTCAAATTACTATTCAAAAACAACAATTTATTAGATTAGGAGTAATTGCTAATTGGCAAAAACCATACGCTACTATGGATTTTAAATTTGAAGCTACGGTAATGCGCACTTTAGCTAAGATTATGGCGAATGGGCATTTAACTAGAGGGGATCGTCCGGTACATTGGTGTGTAAATTGTGGTTCTGCTTTAGCTGAGGCAGAAGTTGAATATAAAGATAAGCAATCGCCCTCTATTTACGTTGCATTTAATTGCAAGAATAACTCACAAATTGTGTCAATCTTTAAATTAAACGATACTATTTTAGATCATGAACAAACAGTTTCTGTACTTACTTGGACTACTACTCCTTGGTCCATGCCTGCTGTTTTAGCGGTTGCTGTTAATAGAAAATTTGCTTATTGTTTAATACACAGTAAAGAATTAAATAGATTTTTTATAATGGCAGAGCAATTATTATCTAGTGTTACTACTGCTATACAATTAAAAGATTATTCTGTTATTGCTAAGTGTTTCGGGGCCGAATTAGAACATGTTTTATTACAACATCCATTATATTCTCGGACATGTCCGATTGTATTAGGTGAGCATGTAACTTTAGAAGTTGGTACTGGTTGTGTAACTACAGCTCCTGCCCATGGGCACGATGATTATATTGTTAGTAAAAAATATAATTTACCAATCGAAAATTTTATTAATAATCGAGGATGTTTTTTAGAAAAAACTGAATTTTTTGCTAATTTACATATAAACAAAGCTGTTCCTGTTATTATAGAAAAACTTAAGCAACATAATACCTTATTAGCTTATAGTGAAATTGTGCACAGTTATCCACATTGTTGGCGGCATAAAACCCCGCTTATTTTTATGGCTACTCCACAATGGTTTATTAGTATGGAAAAAAACCATTTAAGAAAAAAGGCTTTGTCTGAAGTTAATAAAATTCATTGGTTTCCAGTGTGGGGAGAAACTCGCATGGAGTCGATGTTACCGGAAGGGCGGCCAGATTGGTGTATTTCTAGACAAAGAGTATGGGGAGTACCGATTCCATTTTTTATTCATAAAACTACTGGAGAGTTACATCCAGATCAATTATCTTTAATAGAAAAAGTTGCACAAAAAGTAGAATTGAGCGGCATAGAGGCATGGCATACATTAGAATCGCAAGAATTAATAGGTAACTTTGCTAATGATTATATAAAATCTACGGATATATTAGATGTTTGGTTTGAATCAGGTACGGTAAATTGTTGTATAAATTCTACACATCAGGAAATGCAAGGTTATGCTGATTTATATTTAGAAGGTTCTGATCAACATCGTGGTTGGTTTCAGTCATCATTATTAGTATCCATGGCTGCTAATAATAGGCCCCCGTTTAAAGAAGTATTAACTCATGGATTTGTATTAGATGCTTCTGGTAACAAAATGTCTAAGTCTTTAGGTAATGTTGTTGATCCAGAAAGTATAATAAATAAATATGGTGCAGATTTATTACGGTTATGGGTTGCCACCACAGATTATAGTGGTGATCTTAAAATTTCCGAAGAAATCTTAAAACGGGTTAGCGATTCTTATAGAAGGATTAGAAATACTGCCAGATTTTTATTATCTAACTTACATGATTTTGATCGTAATAAAAATATGTTACCGGTCGAAAAGCTATTGTTTTTAGATCGTTGGATGTTAGAAAAAACCAGTGCTTTACAGCAAGAAATTTTACAACATTACCATGAATATAAATATCATTTAGCTTATCAAAAAATTCATAATTTTTGTGTGGAAGAATTAGGTAGTTTTTATTTAGATGTTATTAAAGATCGGCAATATACTTGTAAACAAAATTCTATTCCTAGAAGATCTGCACAAACAACTTTATATCATATTTTAGAAACATTAGTACGTTGGATAGCGCCAATTTTAAGTTTTACTGCTGAAGAAATTTGGAAATATTTACCAGATCGTACAGAGCCATCAATTTTTCTAAATAGTTGGTATAATTATAATTGGCTTAATGTTTCTGTAGGTTCAGTAGTACATAACGATTTTTGGGATACTATCTTAACTATCAGAAAAGAAGTAAATAAACAAATAGAAATATCAAGAAACCAAAACCAAATAGGTTCATCGTTAGAAGCAGAAGTTAAAATTTATTGTGATGCAAAAACATTTAAAATTTTAACCGATATACCAAATATACAAAGAGAGCTTAAATTTATTTTAATTACTTCTAGCGCAGAAATTGTTTTAGATCACACTCTTAATGAATTATCTGGATCTTCTGGATTCTCAATTACAATTAATAGTTCTAATTACCCTAAATGTGCACGTTGTTGGCATAGAGTTAAGGATGTTAATAATTCTAAATTATGCAATAGGTGCACTATTAATTTAACTACCGAACAAGGGGAAATTAGAATATATGTTTAATGTCTTTAATATGTTTAAAAATATATGTGTAGTGGTTAGCATAATATTATTAGATCAAGTTAGTAAACTTTATGTTTTACAAGAATTATCTTGGAACGAAACTTTAACTATAATAGACACTAAATTTTTTGGATTAAATTTATTTTTAACCTATAACACCGGCGCTGCATTTGGGCTTTTACATAATAGTAGTGGTTGGCAAAATTATTTGTTTTTAATTATTGCATTAAGCGCAGCAAGTTGTATTTTGTATTTATTGATTAAAAATAAAATTAATAATGTTTTAGAAAAAATAGCGTTATTATTAATTTTAGGTGGTTGTATTGGTAATTTATTAGACAGAATTATGTATGGGTATGTTATAGATTTTATAGATGTTTATATTAAAAATTTCCATTGGTATACGTTTAATGTAGCTGATAGTGCAATTTGTATAGCTATAATGTTATTAATGTTTAATTGGTTATGTTTATCATCAACATGTTTATCGCATGTAACCCATGATTCAAAGCAGTAAGAATATTTTATTAGAAGACAGTTGGAAAAATTTATTGTTATCAGAATTTTCTGAACAATATATGCTTGAATTAAAAAAATTTTTAGTGCAAGAAAAGCAATTAAAGAAAATTATTTATCCTCAAAGTTCGGATATTTTTAATGCTTTTGCTTTAACACCTATTGAACAGGTAAAAGTTGTTATTGTTGGGCAAGATCCATATCATGGTCCCAACCAAGCCCATGGTTTATGTTTTTCGGTATTACCTAATGTTCCGCCACCACCATCTTTGTTAAATATTTATAAAGAATTACAAGATGATTTAAATATTGCTCCGTCTAAACATGGTTGTTTAATAAATTGGGCTAAACAAGGGGTGTTGTTATTAAATAGCATATTAACCGTAGAGCACGGTATGGCAGGTTCTCATCATAATAAAGGATGGGAACGTTTTACAGATCAAGTTATAAAAGTGTTAAATAATTGTTCTAATCGAATAATTTTTTTATTATGGGGATCTTATGCGCAACAAAAATGTCAATCTATAAATCTTGATAAACATTTTATACTAAAGGCAGCTCATCCATCACCATTATCAGCTTATCGAGGCTTTTTTGGTTGTAAGCATTTTTCTAAAACTAATGCATTGTTGCAACAGCTTGGGAAAGAGCCTATTGATTGGAGTTTAACAAAGGTAAAAATTAATGTCTAAAAAAGAGAGTTATTTTATATGAATAAATTATCTAAAAATACGGTTATAAAATCTATATTATCTTCTTCTATTGGCAATGTACTGGAATGGTACGAATATACGCTTTATGCATATTTTGCCACAGTAATTAGCAGCTTATTTTTCCCGGTCGATAATCCTTATGTTTCAATGATGATGACATTCGCTACATTTGCGGTAGGTTTAGCAGCAAGACCAATTGGCGGCATTATTTTTGGATATATTGGGGATAAGTATAGTAGAAAAAGAATGCTTACTTTAACTATGTTATTAATGTCGATTCCAACAATATGTATTGGTTTATTACCAACATACGAACAAATTGGGATTTTTGCGCCAGTTATACTTATTATGTTACGTATTTTACAAGGTATAGCATTGGGTGGAGAGTTTGGTGCATCTTGCGTTTATCTTTTTGAATCGGTTCCACAAAACAAACGAGGATTTTTTGGTTGTATGGCTCTTACTGGGGTTGGTTCTGGTCTTGTTCTTAGTTCGTGCACTATTTTTATAGTAGAATTATTAGCAACTAAAGAAGCAATATATTCATTTGCTTGGCGGATTCCATTTTTTATTAGTGTGTTTGGTGCAATGATCGGGTTTTATATGCGCAGAACGCTTCTAGAAACAGAAGATTTTATTTTTGCTAAACAAAATAGAGAACTAATTGGTAATCCATTTATGGAAATGTTAAGGAACCATAAATCGACCTTGTTTGGCCTATTTGCTATTTTTTTAACCACCCAAATATCATTTTTTATTGTTTTTATTTTTGGTAAAACCATGATGATAAATTTTTTAAATTACGATAATCATGTTGCTGGCAAATTTAATTTATTTACGGTACTTAGTTATACTGTTGCAACAGTGTTTTTTGGCTATTTATCAGATAAAATTAATAAAAGATATATTATTATTGTAGGAACATTAGGGATTTTGTTGGCGGCCTATCCTTTTATATTATCTCTAAAATTCGGTGGATCATCTTTAATATTATTATTTTCTATTTTAATGGGAGCATTAATAGGCATGACAGAGGGAACATTAAATCCTCTGGCTGCCGAATCGTTTCCTACTAACATAAGGGCTACTAGTGTTGCATTCTGTTGGAACTTTACTTCTGTTCTATTTGGTGGGGTTGCGCCAATTATAGCAATGTGGCTTATTAATAATTTTGGTGAAGTAGATGTGGTTGCTTATTATTTAATGGTTGCTTGTACCATAACTATTATTATTACTTTATATACTTTAAGAAAAACTAAAAGTATAATATTACTAAACCCACAGGTGGATTTAGTGTGATTTATTTTTGGCTTAATAATAACGAATGGTTTGTTGAACAAGTTTCGTTAGCTGCTATTGCTAAAGAGCTTGGCACACCTTGTTATGTATATTCTAAAGCAGCTCTTTTGAATTCTTGGTATGCTTTTAATAAAGCATTTGTTCATTACCCTCATCAAATAAATTATGCAGTTAAAGCTAATAGTAATTTGGCAATATTAAATATTTTGGCACAACTTGATTCTGGTTTCGATATTGTTTCTATAGGAGAATTAGAGCGAGTATTAAAAGCTAATGGGCACCCAGAAAAGATTATTTTTTCAGGAGTAGGTAAAACTAGCGAGGAATTATCTAGAGCATTACAAGTTGGTGTTGGGTGCATTAATATAGAATCTGAAGCAGAGTTATTACGTTTAAACCAAATAGCAATTACTTTAGGTAAAATAGCTAAAATTGCTATTAGGGTTAATCCAGATATTGATGCTAATAGTCATCCTTATATTTCTACCGGGCTTAAAGAAAATAAATTTGGGGTTAATATTTTAAAAGCTAAAGAATTATATCAATTATCTAATAAGCTTGCCGGGATCAAAATTCAAGGGGTTGCGTTTCATATTGGTTCACAAATAACTTCGTTAACGCCATTTTTAGCGGCTATAGATCAAATATTAAAATTGATTGATAGTTTAAAGTCTATGGATATTAAAATTTATCATATTAATGTTGGTGGTGGATTAGGAGTTGTTTATAACAATGAAACAGCACCATCACCACAAGCATATGTAGAAATTTTATTATTAAAATTAAAACCAACTAATTTAGCTATTTATATAGAACCAGGTCGTGCCATAGTTGCTAACTCGGGAGTTTTATTAACTAAAGTAGAATATATAAAAAAACAAGATGTTGAAAATAAATACTTTGCAATTGTTGATGCAGCGATGAACGATCTATTAAGACCTGCATTATACAAAGCATGGCATAATATTGTGCCTGTAACTTTTAGGGATGATATTCCAAATATGTACGATATAGTAGGGCCAATTTGTGAAACATCTGATTTTTTAGGAAAAGATCGTTCTTTATCAATAAAAGCAAACGATTTATTAATGGTTTGTTCTGCTGGTGCTTATGGATTTAGCATGAGTTCCAATTATAATAGTCGTCCTCGTGCGGCAGAAGTTATAGTCGATGGTGAAAATTTTTATGTAGTTAGACCTAGAGAAAATATAACAGATTTATTTGCATCCGAAAAAATATTGCCAAATTAATTATCTTTTTTAGGTGGTGTTTTTATTTCTAGATTTTCTTCTTTGGTTCGTGGGTGATGTGGAGGTTGTTCGGGTGTAGTGGTATATGCGCCAAAACCAACCAATTTTTTAAAGGCGCCAAAACCTTTTTGTTTGGCGTTCGTTACAACGGAATATACTGCCTTAGTTGCGGCCTTGGTTGCTGCTATTGCTGCAGTGGATCCAATCTCATAATTAGTTAAAGCTTTAATTGCGTTGCTAGCGAGCTGTACTTTACTTTTAGACTGATAAGCTTCAATTATACCTATTAATTTATCTACTGCTTTTGGGTTATCTAGAAGGCTTATACAGTTTGATATATCATTTGAACTTATCCCATAATCTTTTAGCCAAGGCATAGTAGTTGTTATTAGATTTGCTATTTTAGTTAAAAGTTCTTTATTGTTTGCTAGATATATTTGTAATGGACCATTATTTTTTATGTTATTAAGTAACAATATAATTAACGGAAAATAATTTTTTGATTGATCTGGTTCTTTTTGCTTTAAGAATAAAGCATATAATTGTTGAGCAATAGGTTCGGGATTTTCTATGCCTCTTATTAGTTTTGATGTTAAATTAAATATTCCTCCAATATTTTGATCTGAAAGCCCAGCAGTTTGAGAGTCGAGATTTGGCAGCATTATTCTTAATATTTTTGTTAATTCAGTAGCAGTAGCAACAGAAGTACCAGTGCTTTCAATATATTCGTTATTTTCAATAAACCCATAAACACTTGGATTTTTTGCCATATCAAAAAAATCTGATATTAGATCTGTATAGGCAGCACTTTTTTCTTTTTCATCTTTTCTAAAGAACGCCATTATATTAAGAAAATTTTTAGCATGCGTATCTAATAAACTTGGTAAAATTTTAAGTGTGTCTGAAATTATTTTTCTTAAACCATTATCTTTTGAACTGTACTCTTGTAAATATCTTTTTCTGGTAGCTATAGATTTTTGGGTTTGTTCTGTAAGTTCGGTTAATTGCTTTATATAATTTTGATTTGGCTTAAGTTCGCTTAAAATAGTTTTATATTTAGTTAATTTTTCTAAGAAGGCTTGATTTTTTGTAAGGTTTGCTAAAATATTTTGTAAAGTATCTTGGTTTTCTTTAATTTTTTTATCAATAATTTCTTTGTTGGGGTTTGATACAGTAGGATCTTGAGTTTTAGTTAAAAGTTCTTCTTGTTCTTGTTCTATTTTGGCTATAGTGTTTAGTAATTCGGCTTGGTTTAGTTGCGTATTATTGGCAAAATCTTTATCTTGTTCAAGTTGGCTTAAAAAGTCTTTATCATTTTCAAGTTCTTTAATAGCTGTTAATTTTTCATCAAGTTGTTTTATAGTAGCATCTATTTTTTGGGTTAGTTGTTTAGTGAATAAATTTACAACTAAATCAACAAAAGAATTTTTACCAGCTAAACTTTGTAAAAATCCTGTTATTTTGGTGGAATTTTGTTGATAATAATTTAGAAGAATGGGAGTTCTTATTTCGGCTGGAGATAGTGCTAGTTTGCATAGGGAATAAGTATCGAAAGGATGTTTAACTACAAATTTTACAATTTTTTTAAAGCTACCTAAACTAAATCCACGAGGAGGTTCTTCTTGGGTGGTAGACGTATAATCTGCTAAAAGACTGTCGATTATTGTTTTACCTTCATCCCCTAAAATAAAACTATTAAAAATATTATTAATATTTTTTTGATCAAAAATTTGTTTTAATTCTGGATCCTGGGTTGCTGTTTTAATTTTTTTTAATGGTGTAGACATATTTTAAATATAGAGTAAATAAATTGTTAGTATATACAATAGCGTTGCTAATCTATTTTATAAACTATTCTTAATTAATAAACAGTAAATAAGATTTGTGTATAAGCATTGTTATGCCTCTAAAAACAGAAGAAACAGTAGATTTAAGTATATACCCAATTTCACCAGACAAGCTGAATTCTGGGGATCAGTTAACTATAGGGGACCTTCACGGTAATTCTGTAAAGTTTATTTATTTTTTAATAAAACAGGGAGTGTTACAGCTTGGTAAAGAAGCAGAAGATTATCAAGAAATTATAGCTATTTATAATAAAGAAGAACCATTAGATGTAGCAGATTTAACCAAATTTAAAGATATTTTAAACAGAGCAAAATTTACTGAACATGCCAAAGAAGCAACAGTTAGGCTTATTGGAGATGAAGTTGCAGATCGAGGTAATAATGATTATTTTACATTGCTAGTTTTAAAAAAATTAAAAGATGAATGTGTACCAACCGAAATTATTTTTTCTAATCATAGCGCCGAATTTGTAAGGTTTTATGAAGAAGGGTGTGTTGCAGGCTTTACAAGTTCAACAATGGATCATGGTGGTCAGTTAGGTTCTCTTACTGGTAATAGAGTAAATAATGCGGGCATACCGTATAAAAACCAGGGACTTTTAGGTTTTATAGAAGAAAATCTTACAACTTCTACAGAGCTAAAAGAACTAGTAGATAGCGCCTATAAACCTAACGTAAAATTATTGTCTTACTCGATTGATAAAACTGTCGCGCCTAATACTATTGCTCTTTATAGTCATGCCCCGATTGATTTGGCAATGATAAAAGATTTAGTTGAAAAATTTAATAAAACCATGCCTGAAGGAGAAAAATTTGTATATGATGACTCTACGTTAGATGATTTAACTGGGGCTATAGATTTTGTTAATAGAGAATTTAGTAAATTAGTTACAGATAACAAAGTATCTGCATGTTTAGAAGAAGAAGCAAACTCTGGAAAGCTTAACGATAACGATAATAGAGAACACAGTAATATAGAAAATATTATATTAAATACTATATGGAATAGAAACATAGTAACATTAAAACGAGATAGTACTATTGGGGTTGAGGATAAAGCTTATGGTATTAAGTATGTTCACGGACACGTAGGGGAAAAGGTACCGTCAGAACCAAATATTTTAAATCTTGATACTAATCTTGGCCGTCCTGGGCGAGACGATGGCAAATATTTAGTAGACGTTACCAATGTGCCTTTACCAATACCAACTCTTAAAATTCCTACTGGAAAACCACCACAAAAAAAAGATAAAGATGGTTTGTTGAGTAATGTTGAAGAAGCATGGCCTCTAGTTATTAATTCGCAAGGAAAAATTGACTCAGCTAGTTTGGCAAGTTATTTAGCGGAACATAAAATTTTAGGAGATAACACTGCTAAAGTTGAGACAGTATCTCCTACAGAAGCAAACGATCAATCAACTTGGGAAGTAGTATCTTGTGAACCAGATGGTACAAAAAAAGAAACTATTATGCGAGGTAACGATCAAGCAGTACAATTCTTATCAGAAAATAAAGAAGATTTAATACGACATGCGGTAGCGACGTTACAAAGTATGTCTACCCTTATTAAGGGAGGAATAATTACAACTACTGGTTTTAAACCAGACCAATTAATAACAATTATACAACAGGCAGATGCAATAAATAGATCCGAAGCCCCAACAGAAGAAAAAATTTATATAAAATTTGATATAACCAGTATTGATCCATCCCAGAAACAACTTAAAGATTTTATTGAAATTCATAATAAGAATATGGATAAACTAGTTAAAAGTGAAGCAGGAACATTAGCAAAATTACCAAGCTTAGGTAGCGCTCATCTTGTTTCTACACTTAAAGTTGCGCCGAAGTAAAATTTTCTGATGAAGTAGCAGATGATATTGTAATAATTTTAAGTAATTTATAACAGGCAGTTAAGCCAATAATTAAACTTAATACCATTACTAATCCGATATGAAAAAATACCCCGCTATAAAGAAAACCTACTAATTGTAATCCAACAGAGGTTAAAATTAACCTGCTAGTAGTCATAATAGCGGTCATACGACTTGGGGCGCCTGTAACAGCGGTTAAAGCTAATGGCCATAAAATATTAATTGGGAATACCACCCCAATAGCTTCTAGTAGTAAAACTAGAGTAATAGTAATTGGGTTGTTAATCTTAAAAATTATTAATAAACAAGTCGCAACAACAAAAATAATTAGTAACCAAATTCCAGAAAAAAGACATTTTTTGGTTCCAAATTGTTTTATTAAGTAGCCGCTAGATAAACTTACAATGGCGAAAAACAAACATAAAGATCCTTGATAGATGCCGAAATTTTTTAGACTTACGTTAAAAGCCTCCATATATAAAATTGGAGATATACCGACAAAAATCCAGTAACTTTGTGTAATAAAACAAATAGTTATAATAAAATAAATTGCAATTTTAGAACTAAATATTGGTTTATATTCTTTTATAGAAATTTTAACAGTATGATTAATTTCGCTTGGTGGTAAAAATAATATGGTTAGAATTAAACAAATAATTCCTAATAATAATAATATAACAAAATTACCTTGCCATTTAAAAAAAAGACAAGTGTAGCTGCCAACAACTGGTGCGAAGGCTATTGCTAAAGTAGCAAAACCATTTAACAATCCAATTTTATGTAGCTGTTCTGTTTGTGGGTAATTATCAATAATTACTAAGAAATTAAGAACTGCTGGTCCTGCAATACCTAATCCTTGCAGTATTCTTCCTAGTAATAGGCACCAATAATGGGTTGCGAATACGCAAAATAAACTGCCTATTATAAAAACAATTAGGCCAGTAATAATAATATTTTTTCTACCATAACGGTCACCAAGATTTCCTACTATTAGTGCGCTTATACACTGAGCGATAAGATTAACACTTAACAACAATTCGACAGTAAATGGAGATAAGTTAAAAACAGTTTGTAATTCTGGGAAACTAGGGGTAAACAAATCTATTTCTGCGCCACTTAAAATAGCTAAAATTAATACAGTAAAAAACATCATAGTTATTAATTATATCTATATTTTAATTATTCAACACGTAAATATTTAGATAAAAAAATTGCTTGAAATACAACAAATATTGTAGTTAAGCCCAGTGTTCCAAATAATTTAAAGTTAACCCAAGTGTTAGTATCAAAATGATATACTATGTATAAATTTAAAGTTCCCATGAATATAAAAAATATTATCCATAATATATTAAGCTTAGCCCAAACTTTTTTAGGTAATTGTAAAGTGTTATTACTCAATTTTTCTAATAATGGTTGTTTGTTAAAAATATGGGTACCTAAGAAAATAATTGCTAGCAGCCAATAAATTGCGGTTGGTTTCCATTTGATAAAAATCTCTTTTTTACAGACTAAAGCAAAGCTGCCTAATATGAATAGGCTTAAAAATGATATTAATTGTAGGTATTGAAATTTGTTAGTTTTGATTTTAGTTATAATTAATTGAATAAAAGACACAAGCATAGCAGCTATAGTCGCAGCCATTAGGTCTTTCCATTTAAAGACCCCAAAAAATATAACTATTGGAAAAAAATCAACTAATAGACTCATAAACATTGATTGTAACATGATTTAAAAAAACTTTAGAAAAATTTTATAAAAAATTTTGGCAATAACTTGCAATTCATCATGGTGAAATACTACACTCTTTGTTAGGGGGTAAACTTAAATGGAGCAACATAATCAACCAACATACATACAGTCATATGAATATGTCAACAAGCAATGTTGTTGTTTTAATATGCGTAAGGTGATGCGAGCAGTAACTCAATACTATGATCGTTACTTGGAGCAATCTGGCATAAGATCTACCCAATTTACCTTATTGGTAGCCTTAGCTTCTACCTCTGCTAAAACTTTAACAGAAATAGCTGAAAGTTTAGTCATGGACAGGACTACTTTAACCCGTAATTTAAAACCACTTGCTAATATGGAATTGATTGCAACCGTACAAACTGTAGATAAAAGATCTAAAGCTTATATTTTAACTGACAAAGGCAAGGCATTAGTACAAACTTGTGTACCTTTATGGCAAGAAGCTCAAAATAGCGTTATAAAAGGCATTGGCTCAGAGAATTATCATGAGATTGTGGTTAGACTAGAAAAATTATTAAGTACGTTAACTTTGCGTAAATAGCGTCAACTTCTCCTATCCTCCTCCTTTCTCCCCGTTATTTGAAAGATAAATAGATGGGGGGAAGATTAAACCCTAGCAAAAAAATATCTTGCATTCTACTTAATCATTGGTATTTATATTGGTTTAAGTACAATAGGAATATTGTTTTTGTTTGGTATTAATTATTTTAACTAAATTTTATATGGGGTAATGTACATGAGTATAACGAATATCATGAATATAGATAAAAATAAACAGAAAGCGCTTGATGCTGCCTTAGCGCAAATTGAAAAGCAATTTGGTAAAGGCTCTGTTATGTTAATGGGAGATAATAAGGTAGTTGGAGATATAGAAGCTATTTCCACTGGTTCTCTCGGGTTAGATATAGCACTAGGTATAGGTGGTTTACCTAAGGGTCGAGTGGTTGAAATTTTTGGTCCAGAATCTTCTGGTAAAACAACCTTAACTTTGCAAGTTATAGCTGAGTGCCAGCGTCACGGTGGAGTGGCAGCGTTTATAGACGCAGAGCACGCTCTAGATCTATCTTATGCAGAAAAGTTATTAGTTAAGGTTGATGAATTATTAGTTTCGCAGCCTGATACTGGTGAACAAGCTTTAGAAATTGCAGATATGTTAGTACGTTCCGGTTCCGTAGATGTAATAGTGATAGATTCAGTAGCGGCTCTTACTCCAAAAGCAGAGATTGAAGGCGAGATGGGAGATCAACATATGGGTCTTCAAGCTAGGTTAATGTCTCAGGCATTACGTAAATTAACGGCAAATATTAAACGGACTAATACTTTAGTAATTTTTATTAATCAAATTCGTATGAAAATTGGTGTGGTTTTTGGTAATCCAGAAACTACAACTGGTGGTAATGCATTAAAGTTTTATTCATCAGTACGGTTAGATATTAGGCGAATTGGTTCTATAAAAGGTGCTGCTAATATTGTAAATAAAGCTACTGGTAAAAAAACTACCGAAGAAGCTGAAATTATTGGTAGCGATACTAGGGTTAAAGTAGTTAAAAATAAAGTTGCTCCTCCGTTTAAACAAGCAGAATTTGAAATTTTTTATGGAACAGGTATTTGTAAAGCTGGTGAAATTATAGATTATTCAGTTAAATTAGGATTAATCGAAAAATCAGGTGCTTGGTATAGTTATGCTGGCAATAAAATTGGGCAAGGTAAAGAAAGTGCGCGACTATTTTTAAAATCAAATATTCAAATTGCCCAAGAATTAGAACAAAAAATTAAAGAACAAATGTTAACTAATTCTAATATACAATTACGCAACTCCAGTAATATTGCTGAAAATAGCCTAGAAAGTTTAGAATTAGAAGAGACAGAACTAGAAGAGTTAGTTTAGTTTATGAATACCAGAGAAATTCGACAATTATTTTTAAACTATTTTAAGAGTAATGGCCACAATATTGTGGCTAGCTCTTCTTTAGTGCCCAAAGATGATCCTAGTTTGTTATTTACTAGTGCTGGGATGGTACAATTTAAAAAAATATTTTTAGGCCAGGAAACAGTAGATTATAAGCGAGCTACTAGTTGTCAAAAGTGTTTGAGAGCTGGAGGTAAGCATAATGATTTAGAAAATGTAGGGTTTACGTCTAGACATCATACTTTTTTTGAGATGTTAGGTAATTTTAGTTTTGGTGATTATTTTAAAAAAGAGGCAATTTTTTATGCCTGGGAATTTATTACTAAACAATTAAAAATTTCTCCTGAAAAATTATGGATTACGGTATATAAAGATGATCCAGAATCAGCAAATATTTGGCTGCAAGATATTAAAATCGATCCTAATAGATTTTCTAAGTGTGATGAAGATGAGAATTTTTGGGCCATGGGCGATACTGGACCATGTGGTCCTTGTACAGAAATTTATTATGATCATGGCCATAATTTTGTTGGTAATCCACCAGGATTAGGCGATCCTGGTGAAAGGTATGTAGAAATTTATAATCTAGTTTTTATGCAATATAATCGGACTGTAGATGGAGAATTACACGCTTTACCTCGTCCTTGCGTAGATACTGGTATGGGTTTAGAACGGGTAGCTGCAGTAATGCAAGCTGTACATAATAATTATGAAATCGATATATTTGTTGAATTAATTAAAGAGATAGCTGAATTATTAGAGATTACTGATTTAAAACATGCATCATTGCGGGTTATAGCGGATCATTTGCGTGCTTGTGCATTTTTAATAGTAGATGGAATAACACCAACTAATGAAGGGCGTGGCTATGTATTGCGGCGTATTATGCGACGAGCAATTAGACATGGGTATAAATTGGGCAGAAAGCAGCCATTTTTTTATTTGTTAGTTAAAAAAATTGCTAATATTATGGGGCAAGATTTTCCTGAATTAAAAGAATATAGAAGCAAAATAGAAAAAATATTTTTAACTGAAGAGCAACAATTTGCTAAAACTTTAGAACATGGTATATCGTTGCTTCAGACAGAAATTAATCATGCTACTAATAATATTATAAATGGCGAAATTGTCTTTAAATTATACGATACTTATGGGTTTCCTGTAGATTTAACTAGCGATGTAGCTAGAGAGCATCTGATGACATTAGATATGGTTGGATTTGAAAATGCCATGTTGCAACAAAAAACTCGTGCTCGGCAAGTAAATAAATTCCATGATTTAAATTTAAACTTAGAAAATTTAGCAGAAACTAAATTTGTTGGATATGATCAAAATAAAAGTCAATCTAAAGTTTTACAAATTTTTGATTATAGTACCAACAAAACACTTAACAATTTAAAATTTGGAGAAATGGCTAAAATAACTCTGGATGTTACGCCATTTTATGCACAAAGCGGTGGGCAAGTTGGAGATACAGGAATTTTATTAGTCGATGGTGGCACTAAATTTACAGTAACAGATACTCAGAAAATAGGTAATGCTCATATTATCCATATTGGTAAATTAGAAACGGGCATGTTAAAAGTTGGTGAGGTTGTTTCGGCGGAAGTAGATATAAGTAGGCGTCAAAAAATTAAATTAAACCATTCCGCTGCACATTTATTGCAAGCTGCATTACGGGTAGTATTAGGTGGACATGTTAAACAAAAAGGTTCAGAGGTTGATGATCAAAGATTACGTTTTGATTTTGAACATTTTCAACCATTGACTGCTATAGAGATTGTAGCCGTACAACGGTTAGTTAATGAAAAAATTCGTGATAATATTGCAACAACCACATCTATTATGACAGTTAAAGAGGCAGTAGCTAAAGGAGCCATTGCATTATTTGATGAAAAATATCAAGATTTAGTGCGAGTGTTAAATATAGGAGGTGGATTTTCTGTAGAGTTATGTGGTGGTACCCATGTCAACAGAAGTGGTGATATAGGTTGCTTTAAAATTGTCACTGAAGAAGCTATTGCATCAGGTACTCGTCGAATTGAAGCTATAACTGGCGAACAAGTTATAAATTATATTTGTGATAGCCAAATGTTAATACAAAACACATTAAAATTATTAAAAATTTCTGATGTGAATTTAATTAATAACTACATAGAACAGTTGTTACATAAAAATAAAGAACTAGAAAAACATTTAGATTTAAACGAGAAAAAAAATCTTACTTTGCAAGTTAATAGTTTAATATCTCAGGTTAAAACAACTTCTAATGGTGTAAATGTTTTGGTAACAAGTGTAAATATTAATCCTAAATATTTAAAATTAGCAATCGATCAGTTAAAGCAATCTCTAACAACAGCAGTAATTATTTTAGGTTGTGAATATAATTCTAAAGCCATAATTATAGTTGGAGTTACCAAAAATATAACAAAAGAAATTTCTGCAGTAAATTTAATTAAATATGTAGCTACCTTTATAGATGGAAAAGGTGGCGGTAGAGAAGATTTGGCTGAAGCTAGCGGTAATAATTTTAAAAATTTAAAGGAAGCATTAAGTGCTGGATATACTAAAATAATGGAACAATTATAAATAAGGCAGGAGCTAAATATTTATGTCTATAATGGTAAAAAAATTTGGTGGATCATCGGTTGCTAATATCGAAAGAATAGAGGTTGTTGCAGAAAAAATTTTTCAATTTTATCAAAAAAAACAGCAAGTAGTAGTAGTAGTGTCTGCTATGCAAGGTGAAACAGATAAATTGGAAAGCTTAGCGTATCAAATTACCCCTGATCCAGATAGCAGGGAAATGGCAGCATTATTGGCAACAGGGGAGCAATTAACAATATCATTATTATGTATAGCGCTTATTAAACGTGGTTGTCCAGCTCGTTCTTACACCGGGTTGCAGCTTGGTATACAAACAGATGGAGCGGGTTTTAATAAATCTAGGGTTAAAAACATTGATCCTAATAAGATTTATCAAGATTTACAAGCCGGAATGGTAGTAGTTGTAGCTGGGTTTCAGGGGGTAGATATTGAGGGCAATATTACTACATTAGGTAGAGGTGGTTCGGATACTACGGCAGTTGCTTTGGCAGCAGTATTACAAGCTAAAGAGTGTCATATTTATACAGATGTAGATGGGGTTTATACAGCTGATCCTAACATAGAACCAAATGCTAAAAAGCTAGATAGTATTGATTTTTCTGAGATGCTGGAGTTATCGGGTTTAGGTGCTAAAGTAATGCAAATTAGAGCAATTGAGTTAGGTGGTTATTATAATATGCCTATTAGGGTTTTATCTTCGTTTAATCAAAAAGATAATGCAGGTACATTAATTGCTGAATGTAAAAATAATTTGGATTACCAACAAGTAGCTAAAATTGCCACTCTTCGCAAGCAAATAAAAATTTTTGTACAAAAAATTGAACATAAAAATATCTTATTGATTTTAAAAAATCTTGCTGATTCTCATATAGAATTTGATATGTTGACTAATCACGATAACGTATTATCGTTTACAATTAGTAGCAAATACTTAGATCAATGTAAATCCATTGTAAATGGCTTGATAGGTCAAAAAGATATAGCTAATTATATACAGGTAGCTAAGTTATCTTTGGTTGGCCTCGGCCTTAATTCTAACCCAGAACTGATAGCTAAGGTCTATAGCAGCCTATATCAAGAAGATATAGTTATTCAGCAAGTAATTACTTCAGAAATTAAAGTATCTATATTATTAAACGAAACAGATCTAGAGTTAGCTATTAAAATTTTACATAAAGCTTTTTCTCTTATGCCTATGGATTCTTTTATAAAAGAGGAGGAATTAGGAAGAAATTAATTATCATTATTGACATATCATATCAAACAGTGTGCAATAATTATTTTTATAAAACTTATAATTTACAAAATGGAGATTTACAAATGTTGATTTTAACTAGAAGGATTGGGGAAAGTTTGGTTATTGGAGATAATGTTACGATAGCGGTATTAGGGGTAAAAGGTAATCAAGTTAGAATTGGCGTAAATGCTCCCAAAGAAGTTTCTGTACATAGAGAAGAAATCTATAAGCGTATTCAAGAAGAAAAATTGAATAAAAATAATTCTGAGGACAAAGACGACTTTGACTCCGAATAAAAATTGTAATAGGCTACCTGAATAAATCTATAGGAGAGATGGCCGAGCGGCTGAAGGCGCTCCCCTGCTAAGGGAGTATGGGGTCTTATAACTTCATCGAGGGTTCGAATCCCTCTCTCTCCGTAGTTATATAAAAGAGCGCCCGTAGCTTAGCTGGATAGAGTACCTGGCTACGAACCAGGCGGTCGGGAGTTCGAATCTCTCCGGGCGCGTTAAAAAATTTTAGTATAAAATTATTAAAGACTATTCAAGGAGGAAGCGTCTTGTTAGCAGAATACGCAATATTATCTAGGGAAACATATTTAATAAATTCTGGGGAAGTAACATATAATTTACCTGAGGGATGGCGGGTTCAAAGATTAAAAGATCCTACAGATAAAGGTATTTGGGGTAATCGTTATGTTGTGTTTATTAATGACGAAAAAAAGAAGATAGTTTTATCAGTTAGAGGGACCAATAACATATTTAATGTCATTACTGATGTTGGTTTAGCTTTGTCTAGAATTAATAATGAGTCTTTTATTCCGCCCGGACAGAGTGAATTAGATAATTTAGCGGAAGAGATTTTAAGATCAAATTTAGTTAAAACACAAAATTATAATTTTAAGATAATAGGCCATTCTCTCGGAGCGGTTATGGCTGAATTATCAGCTGTTAAATTCGGTATAGAGTGCATAGGTTTCGAGAGTCCTGGATCTTTAAATATTATGCAACGGCATCCTAACATTTACTCTCGAGAAAATTTTGAATTAATAACAAGCTATTTAAGTGCACCTAATATTATAAATACTTTAAATTCACATCCCGGAACGATTTATAGGATGTATTTGCCTCATACTAAAGGTTTAAATGGGTGGCATATTGCGGAATGTTTATTAAATTCCATGTGTACCGGTGCTAGTTGTGTTTCTGTTAATGCTATGCCGATTATGTTATTTAGTAAGCAAGCTACAAAAGAATTGGCAAAACAAATTGTTAAAAAAAGTTTTTTGGTTGCTTCTGGAACAAAATTGGGAAGCAAGTTTATTAATTGGCGCGATGAGGTAGCTTGGTTAAAAACACAACACGAAATAGATAACATAGTTGATGGTTTGAATAATAAAGTAATAATTTCTAAAATGGCTTCTTGGCCTACAATTTGGGAAGAATTAAAAGGAAGTAAATTAGTAGCTTTAGCTAGAGACTTTTTTCCTTTACAAAAAGATAGGCCAGGAATTAGAAATGTTTTTGATGAGAACGGAATGAGGGAAGCTAGGATTAAACGTATAAAAGGTTATAAAGAAGCAGAAGAAGTAACAAGAAATAACAATAAAAATTTTTTTAAATATAGATTAATATATTAACATAAAGTTATTTCTGACAGGTGGTTGGTAGATAAGTATTAGCTATATTAGTAGCAGTACAAGTTATACTAAACATGCCATTAGAAGAAGCCCCTGGACTACTAACGTTAAGTTGTAAATTTAAGCTATTACCCCTAAGCACTGCTGCTGAAGAGGTAGAGCTGAAACTAGCAGATATAGATATACTGCTAGCAGTTGTAGTCAAGGTTACATTGCTAACAACATCGTTGCCAGAGTTAGTGCTATAGTTTCCTCCAATTTGAACCATACTAGATGGCATGGTGCTATTTTCAATATAATAATTTTGTGCTGCATGTACATATTGGTCTAATATATGCATAGCGGCAGTTACTTGGGATCTAGCAGTATATTGTGGGTAAGTATATGCTGCAACGCCTATTAAAAGTCCAATAATACAAATAGCAACTAGTATTTCTATCATCGAGAAAGCTTTTGTAGTTTTATTTTTTACGTACATAGGTTAAACCTAGGTTATTCATTGGGGCTTGTCAATTATCATATTGAGAACTATTTTAGTTATTATGTCTGGTTACCCACAAAAAATAAATTTATCTCATGAAAAACTAGTAAAGTTTATAAATAGTTTTCATGAACAAGAGATGTCAAATTATAAGGAAATACATAATTTTTCTGGATGTTATACATTAGATGAGCTTAAGCAATATTTAAGTAGTTTAATAACGGCTGTTGATGCTAAAAAACATGAATTTTTAGATAAAGAAAACTATACGGTGTTTTTTTGGTTGCATAGTTATAATTATGCAATTGCATTAGGTTATGATGTTATAGCAAAAAATTGGAGTATTATTGACGAAAATCAATTATCAAATGGTATTCTTGATTTTAATATTAGCAAACCAGAAAATATAGAAAAAATGGCAGAAACGATATTAAAAATTTTTGATGATGTTTATGATGTGTTCTTGCCTGCAAATAAAGGATTATTAAATAATAACAAACCTAATGGAAGCAATAAGTTGGTAGGTTTTTCAACAAGAATTTTTTGTGATAAAGCATCTAAAGCGTTTAATAATAGTGATGTAAATTTTTTAGATAATAGTTTAAGAGAAGATATGTCTTGGCAAGAAATACATGATTATAATTCTACAACCAATCAATTGCGCATGAGTTTAATAGGTTCATACTGGTTATATATAGCTGCTCAAAATGGCTATGCAGATATAGTAAAATTGTTATTGCAAAATAATAAGGTAAATGTAAACGCTGTAACTAAGTTGGGTAAAACCTCGTTATATATAGCTATTGAAAATGGTCATAAAGAAATAATTAAAATGATTTTAGCAAACGAAAAGACAGACGTATACGCTAAACATACTAGTACAACAGGGTTCGAGATAGCTTATAATAGCGCTAATAATAGCGATGATGCACATGTAGTGAAAGAGCCTTTAAAAACTGAGAAAGCCAATACTAATAATTATGTTGATTTAGGCGAAATGGTTTTATATATGGCCGTTCTAAATGGGCATGTGGATGTAGTAAAAGAGTTCTTGAAAAATAAAAACAAAGATATAAATGCTGTAATTAAGCATGGTAAAACTCCATTATATATAGCTATTGAAAATGGACATATAGAAGTAGTTAAAGAAATTTTAAACAGTATAGATGTAATAAAAGAACAGGAATATACATCACTTCTAGATGTGGCTAATACAAAAGCAAAAGAAAATGACAATAAAAAGGCAGACTATGAATATATAATTAATTTATTGGGATTTAAATTATCTAAAGGACAGAATAAGCAAGATATTAAAACTAACGGCACTAAAAAGCCCTTAGATTTAGGTAAAGTTGCTAATATAATTTCTAGTTTTAAGCCAAAAAGCAAAGACCAAAAATAAAACACACCGAAACTCTATGCGTATTCAGTTATACATAGATTTGGTGGTAATCCTTTAAAATATATGTTAATTTTAACTTTAAATTTAGATTTAAATTATTTTTTTACAAAATAGATCATAATTATAAATAATGATTAGCAATATACCATCCATAGTAGAAATAGAAAAAGTTACTTTTCTAAGAAAAGAAAAGCTTATCTTGGACCAAGTTGATGTTAGGATCCCGAAAGGGAAGATAACTGCAATTATGGGACCATCTGGTTGTGGTAAAACTACTTTGTTGCGTTTAATTGGAGGACAAATATTACCAGAGCAGGGTATGGTTAGAGTTCTAGGATCACAGATAACCAATATATCACGTAAAGATTTATATAAATTGCGTAAGCAAATGGGAATGTTATTTCAAAGTGGAGCTTTATTTACAGATTTAAGTGTATTTGAAAATGTTGCTTTTCCATTACGTGAACATACCAATTTACCGGAAGATATGGTTAAAGATCTAGTATTTATGAAATTAGAAGCGGTTGGGTTGCGTGGGGCCCATTCGTTGATGCCTTCGGAACTGTCGGGAGGGATGGTTAGGAGAGTAGCCTTAGCAAGGGCAATTATTTTAGATCCACATTTAATTATGTATGATGAGCCTTTTACAGGGCAGGATCCTATATCTATGGGAGTATTGGTTAAATTGATAAAATTGTTAAACGACCTATTGGGTTTAACAACTATATTAGTATCACATGATATTCATGAAACACTAAGCATTGCTGATTATGTATATTTAATTTCTAATGCCAGAGTGGTGGAGTGTGGTACCCCCGAAGAATTACAAAACAGTAGTAATCCATGGGTGCAGCAATATATATTGGGGTTACCAGATGGGCCGGTACCCTTTCATTATCCTGCTAATAACTATAGAGATGACTTGTTTTCATGTTAAATCAACAATTATTATTTATTATCAATCAATCTGGGCATGTAGCAATATCTTTTATCAGTAAAGTCGGTAGTGCAACTTGTATGTTGTTTAATGCTATAGTATGTATCCCGGATTTTAAAAAAGGTTTTCATAGGCTATTAAAGCAAGTATATTTTGTTGGAGTATTGTCATTAGTTATTATAATGTTATCCGGTGTATTTATTGGTATGGTTTTAGGGCTGCAGGGCTATACTATACTGGTGAAATTTGGCGCGGAACAAGCATTAGGGCAAATGATAGCGTTGAGCTTAGTGCGAGAATTAGGACCAGTAATGACAGCATTGTTATTTGCAGGTAGAGCTGGTTCAGCTCTTACTGCAGAAATTGGGTTAATGAAGACAACTGAGCAACTATCATCTATGGAGATGACTGGGGTTGATCCTTTACAAAGGGTAATTGCTCCAAGATTTTGGGCTGGGCAAGTTTCTATGCCAATTTTAGCTTTAATTTTTAATGCAATAGCTGTGGTTGGTGGTTATTGTGTCGGGGTTGAATGGTTAGGGGTAGATAATGGTAGTTTTTGGTCTAATATGCAAAATGCAGTAGATTTTAGAGCAGATGTAGTAAATGGTATAATAAAAAGCATAGTGTTTGGAATTTCTACAACCTGGATAGCAGTGTTTCAAGGAATTGATTGTGTGCCTACCTCGGAAGGTATAAGTAGAGCTACTACAAATACAGTAGTATTTTCTTCGCTAGTGATTTTAGGGTTAGATTTCTTTTTAACAGCGGTAATGTTTCGTGGAAATTAAGGTATGAAAACAAAAATAATAGAGTTTTGGGTTGGATTGTTTGTAATATTAGGAATTTGTTCATCATTAATGCTAGCATTGCAAGTTAGTGGGTTAACAAGTGTTTATCATGAAAAAGGCTATATTTTAAAGGCAGTATTTAAAAATATTGGTGGATTAAAAGTAAAATCAAAGGTTACTATTAATGGCGTTAAAGTTGGAATGGTAGCAAAAATTAGTTTAATATATGATGAGTTCAATGAATATCAAGCATTAGTAGAGATGGATATTAGTAAAATATACCATAATCTTCCAAGAGATTCATCAGCCAAGATTTTAACAGCAGGGTTATTGGGAGATAATTATGTTGGTATAGAGCCAGGTATGGAAGATGCATTTCTTAAGCCGGGAGATGTAATAGAATTAACTCAACAAGCAGTATTATTGGAAGATTTAATTTCAAAATTTGCAGTTGGATCTAATAGTTCAGGGAAGAAAGAATAAAGTAAGCAAAGGAAAAATAAGGGGTTATTAATATGCGTCATGTTATATTTAAAATTATAGTTTTTATTAGTATATTTGGATGTACGTCTGTTTTTGCGGTGGATTCTACTGCTCCTGCTCCTACTGAAAATACTATCCCAAGAAAAGATCCAGTGCAGTTTTTACATTCTATAACAGATCGAGTATTAACTCAGTTAAAGCATTATCAAGGAGAAAAACATAAAACTAATGAAGAGATATGCAAAATAGTAGATAATTTTATTTTACCCAATGTTGATTTTGATGAAATGTGTAAATGGATCGCTGGCCGTAGCAATTGGAGTAAAGCTGCTGATGCTGAACAAAATGAATTTATTAAAGAATTAAAAAAATTACTTACTAGGACCTATTCTTCTACTTTGAGTAGTTATTCTGAAGAAAAAATAGAATTTCAAAATTACAATGGAGATCTTAATGCTAAGCGTATTCAAATAAAAAGTACGGTAGTTCGTCCTGACAAAGATAATTTGTCAGTTGATTATAGATTAATATCTGTGGAAGATTCTTGGAAAGTTTATGACGTAATAATAGAAGGAGTAAGCATTTTACAAGGGTTTAGAGCACAATTCAGCGATGATATAAGAATGCATGGTTTAAAAGTAGTATCAGCTAAAATTAGGAGTCATAATAATCAAAATTTAAAAAAGCCGGAAAATGTAAGTGAATAATGCAAAATTGTAACATTGTTATCCATGAAAATAATTTGTATTTAGAAGGTATGATTAATTTTGATAATGCAAAAGGGATTATGTTGCTTGGCTGTCAAACAATAGCCAATTTGGAAGTAATTAATATTAATTTACGAGATCTTAAAGCGTCTGATAGTAGTGGTTTAGCAGTTATATCTGCATGGGTTAGGTATGCTGAAAGTCATAAAAAAAATATTAAAATTCATGAAATGCCAAAATTTTTATCTGATTTAGGTAAAGTCAGTGGTTTAGATCAAATGTTTCCTGTAATATCGTATCATGAGTAAATTATCAATAATTGGCGGTACACCGTTAACTGGGGAAATAAAAATATCTGGTTCAAAAAATGCAGTGTTACCAATTTTAACAGCGACATTATTAGCCGATCAAATAGTTACTATTTCTAATATTCCTCATTTGCATGATGTAACAACTATTATGGAATTATTAGCTCAACTGGGAGTGAGGTTGACTGTTGATGAAAAGCTTAATATCCAAGTGGATGCTAGAAAAATAAATAATTATTGTGCTCCATACGAATTAGTAAAAACCATGCGAGCTTCAATTTTAATTTTGGGGCCGTTAGTCACTAAATTTGGTGAGGCAAAAGTGTCTTTACCAGGTGGGTGCGCAATCGGCCCTAGACCGGTAGATCTGCACATTAAAGGTTTAGAGGCAATGGGAGCGTCGATTAGTATAGAAGATGGTTATATAAAAGCTACGTGTAAGCGTGGTAAGTTAAAAGCAGCTCAAATTATATTTGATACAGTTACAGTTACTGGTACAGAGAATTTAATGATGGCAGCAACTTTAGCTACAGGGACTACTGTATTAAAAAATGCAGCATGTGAGCCAGAAGTACAAGATCTAGCTAATTTTTTAAATAAAATGGGAGCTAGAATTTCTGGTATTGGCACTGATACTTTGGAAATTGAAGGAGTGGAATCTTTATCTGGCTGTCAGTATTCAGTAATTGCGGATCGGATTGAAGCCGGGACTTATTTAGCTGCAGCCGCGTTAACTAGGGGTAAAATAAAAATTAAACAAGTTAATATTAACAATTTAGAATCAGTATTATTTAAATTAGAGGCGGCAGGTGCTCATATTAGTCATGATCAAAATTCTGTAACCTTAGATATGAGAGGAGAGTTACCTAGAGCAATAGATATTTGTACTGCACCATTTCCTGGATTTCCTACAGATTTACAAGCACAATTTACTACTTTAAATTGTGTAGCTAATGGTTCAGCTACGATTACTGAGACAGTATTTGAAAATAGATTTATGCATATTGAAGAGCTTAGGCGTATGGGAGCTGACATTTTAGTGCGCGGTAATTCAGCTTTTTGTAAAGGTAATAATGTCCTTAAAGCAGCTCAAGTTATGGCAACTGATTTGCGTGCTTCAGCTTGTTTAGTATTGGCAGGGTTAGCGGCTGTTGGCAAAACTATTATTAATAGAATTTATCATATAGATCGCGGGTATGAGTGTATAGAGGAGAAGTTACGGCAATTAGGTGCTAATATTACAAGAGAAATTGGATAAAAATATATGTCAAATATAGATTTAGATATTAAAAATACTAGTGAAGAGCATATAATAGAACGTCATAAAAGACGTGGAATTTATTTATTTCCTAATATAATAACAACAGCAGGTCTTTTTGCTGGGTTTTATGCAATAGTTGCTGCCATGAAAGCTAATTTTGAGTTAGCATGTATGGCTTTGTTTGCAGCAGCGGTTTTGGATAACTTAGATGGTAGAGTAGCTAGATTAACTGGTACTCAAAGCGCTTTTGGGGCTCAGTATGATAGCTTATCAGATATGGTTTGTTTTGGTATGACGCCAGCACTAATGGCATATAGTTGGGGTTTGCAGTATTTAGGTAAAATTGGTTGGTTAGTAGCATTTATGTATGTTGCAGCTACTGGTTTGCGTTTGGCTAGATTTAATTTGTCTGAAAATCAAAATTCGGATAAAAAATTTTTTATTGGGTTACCTTGTACTTCAGCTGCAGCGGTAATTGCTGGTATGGTTTGGGTTGGTACGGATTTTGATATTCCAGGTAAAACTATTAGCGAAATAGCAGCGTTAGTTGTAATGGCGTTATCTTTATTAATGGTTAGCAATTTACGTTATCATAGTTTTAAAGAGGTAGATCTTAAGGGTAATGTTCCATTTATAACTATTTTTTTAGTAGTGTTTATTTACGCTTTAATCGCTTGGGATCCTCCTAAAATTTTATTTAGTATTTTCTTTTTATACATGTTGTCTGGGTTATTTGGGTTTTTTAGAAGGAAATTACCATCTTCTAAACAAAATCAATCAAAAATTATAGCAATTAAATAGAAGCTATTTTTTATGAATTTTTGGGTAGCTAAAAGTACATTGTTTCCATTTGCAGCAACTGTAATTAATAAACAATCGGTATGTTTAGCGATTTTACCCATTAAAAAATCATTATATAAGGCCGATTGTAAATATATAGAGATTAAAAATTTACAACAAAAAATGTTGTTAGTATTAGATTTGTTAAAAGAACAATTAACAACAGTAACATTTTATTATAATGAAAATAACAAAGAACAATTTTCTTTAGAACAAAAAAATAGCCTAACTAAAAAAATTTTGACTTATTGTGAGCAAACAAAATTGATTTTACAATTTGGTAGTTTAAATTTTTTAGATCTTGACTATTTAAATTTAAAAAAAATTGTTATTTCTACAGTTTTGCATCCAGAAGATTTATTACAAAACCAGGGAAATAAACGGCAAGCTTATCAAGATTTATTATTATGCAAAACCAAATTATCGATTCTGTAATAATTAGAAAAGCAGAAGAACAGGATTTTGAACAAATATTAAATATTGAAAATCAAGTTGCCATAGATCCTTGGCCTAAAGAAATATTTATTAGTTGTGCTGCATTGTATAATGCTGTTGTGGTTACGGTTGAACAAGTAATTGTGGGATATGGAGTTGTTGCTATATATAATTCTATTGATGAATCACATATTTTAAATTTAGCAGTGGCGCCTAGTTGGCAACAAATTGGTATAGGTAGTAAGTTAATATATTATTTAATAAATTTGTGTGGCAATAAAATTTTTTTAGAAGTGCACAAAAATAATTTACCTGCTATTAATTTATATAAAAAGTTTAATTTTGTTGAGATGTATATTAGAAAAAATTATTACAATACTAAAAACGGTAAGCAGGATGCATTAGTGTTAAGTTTAGAAAAATTAAACATAGCACAATCTTAAAGTTTTAACAATTCGAAATATTTTTCGTAAATAAGAGCGGCGTCTCCAATATCATTTAAAATTTGTGATCTTTTCATAGTACTATGATCCGGGTAAAGAAACGTATCGAGTCTAATGTTTTCTGGTAATAATTGCATGCCAGCTAAATTAGAAGTTGAAAACCCACTAAGTAAAGCAATGTCTTTAGCTACAGATGCTTGTAATAAAAAATCGATAAATTGATGAGCGTATTTTATATGTTTTGCTCCTTTAGGGATAGCTAAACAATCTAATGCAATAAGAAAGCCGTCTTGAGGATATATAAGAGTAAGAGCTGGGTTTTCTTGTTTAGCAAGAAAAAGATCACCATTCCAGCCCATGCCAATGGTAATATCTTCATCTAGATAAATAGAACGTTGTGCTTCAGTATTAAATAATTTAATGTTATCCATTAATAGTTTTAATTGTTCAAATGCTTCTTTAATATGGTCTGGGTTAGTGTCATTTATGGAATAGCCTAATTTCATTAGAGCCATAGCAAATGTTTCTCTGGTGTCATCAAATACTAGCAATTGATCTTTATATTTTGGATCCCATAATATTTTCCATGAAACTAAAGAAGCATTTTTAAATTCATGGTGATATTTTTTATTAATTGCAATTCCGGTAGTGTTGTATAAGTAAGGCAGGCTGTACTCATTATGTGGATCGTATTCTCTATTTAAAAAAGCAGGATTAATATTTTTAAGATTAGTTAATTTAGATTTATCTATTGGTTGAATTAATTGCTGTTGTACCATTCTATTTATAAAATAAGTAGATGGCATAATAATATCGTATCTAGCATCAGGATCGGCTTTTAATTTTGCGTATAATACTTCGTTGCTTAAATAAGTTGAGTGGTGAATACGAATTCCTGTTTGTTTTTCAAATTGTTGTATAGTAGTTTCTGGTAAATAACCAGCCCAAGTATATACATTAAGTATTTTATCTTCTGCGTATATGGGGTTAATTATTAAGTTTAATAATAATAAACTAAAGCTAAAATACATTTTCATTTTGGTTTTTTCCAGCTAATCAATTGATAAATTAGTACTATTATTATCGTAATAATAAACATTACCGAACATAAAGCATTAATTTCTGGTTTTATACCAACTCTTACCATTGAAAAAATTTTTAATGGTAAGATATCGAACTCCGGTCCGGTAACAAAAAAACTTATAATTACATCGTCCATAGATAAAGTAAAACTTAATAGCCAACCAGCTAAAATGGCTGGCCAAAGTAACGGTACTAGAATTTTGGTAAAAATAGTACTATCGGTTGCACCTAAATCTTTGGCAGCTTCAATCAAATTTTTATCGCTTCCTATTAAACGAGAGTACACTGTTGTTGTTACAAAAGGTATACAAAATGTAATATGAGACAATAATAAAGACCAAAACCCCAAAGGCATTTTGATAGAAGAAAAAAGAATTAATAAAGAAATTCCAGTAACGATATCAGGAGAAACAATTAATATAAAAAGCAAACTATGTAATAGTTTTTTACCAAAAAATTTATATCTATAAAAAGAAACTGCAGCTATAGTTCCAATGATCGTAGCTACCGTAGCAGATAAAATAGCTATTGTTAATGAATGTAGAGCGACAATTTGTAGATCAGTGTTTTGTAATAAACTTTGGTACCACTGTAATGTAAAGCCTTTCCAAATTAACGAAAAAGAAGAATCATTAAAAGAATAGACAATAAGTACCAAAATAGGGATGTATAAAAACAAATAAATTAATGTTAAATAAAATGATTTAATAAATCTGTTATTCATAATTTATAATAACTCTTGTTGATGTGGGTGGCGTTTCCAGTAAATTAGTAAAACCATACCCATAAATAAGGTTAACGCTACACTGATGGCAGCTCCCATAGGCCAATCACGGGCAGCTAAGAACTGATTTTGAATAATATTACCAATTAGTATTGTTTTAGCCCCACCTAATAAATCTGGGATATAAAACATTGTCATTGCTGGTAAAAACACTAAAACACAACCGGAAAATATCCCTGGAGAGGTTAGTGGTACTATGATTTTTAGAAATACTTGATGTCTTTTGGCGCCTAAATCTTTAGCTGCATCAATAATTCTTATATCTAATTTTTCAATGCTAGCATATAAAGGTAAAATCATTAATGGTAATAGCGTATAAATTAAACCAATTAGAGTTGCAGTATTGGTGTACATTATTTGAATTGGGGTTTGTATAATGCCAGACCATAGTAACAATTTATTGAGAATGCCATGCGTTTTTAAAATTGCGATGATTGCATAGCTACGAATTAAAGAACTTGTCCAAAATGGAATAATCACCAATAGTAATAGTATATTTTTATATCGTTCAGTTGTTCGTGCTATTAGGTAGCTAAAAGGGTATCCTAAAATTAAACAACCAAGAGTACAGAACCCGGCTAGCATAAACGAGCGTCCAAAAACTTGTAAATAATATGAATTAAACAAACGTAAATAATTAGATATGGTTAATTGCAAACGTACTAATTCATTGTCGCCTTGAATTAATATACTAGTTATCAACAAAAAAAAGCTTGGAATTAGAGCAAAAATTGCTAACCAAAACCATATGGTTGTTATAGAAAATTTTCTAAATAATTTATTTTGGCTCATCTGATAAAATAACTTCCCATCCTGTTCGCCAATATACCCAGACAGCTTCTCCTGGTCGAAAATCTAATTTTTCATCATCTTCATTAAAAAATTGTGTTGCTAAAATTTGAGTACCAGTTTTGAGTTTTAAAATTAAATCAACGGTAGAGCCTTTATAAATAACTTGAGCAACGGTTGCAGAATACATGTTTTTTGAATCAGAGACTTCACTTGCTCCCCAAACTTCTAAATCTTCTGGGCGTAATAAAGTGTAAAGTTTTTGTTCTGATGTAAATTTTTTGGTGTTTTTAAGAGTAAATTGCATGCCTTCGATTTCAACTTGTAAATAGTTATCGTTTGCCTGTAAGACAGTAGTATTAAATATATTAACTTCACCAATAAATTTTGCGACATGCAAATTTTGTGGTTCTTCGTAAACTTCGCGAGGGGTTCCTATTTGTTCAATAATACCGTGATTCATAACAACCACTCTATCGGCAGTTGAAAGAGCTTCTTCTTGGTCGTGAGTAACTAAAATAAATGTTATGCCTAATTGTGCTTGTAGTTGTTTTAATTCTAGTTGCATAGTTTTACGTAAACTATAATCTAACGAGCTTAAAGGCTCGTCTAGTAATAAAACTAATGGTTGATTTACTACAGCGCGAGCAATGGCTATTCGCTGTTGTTGTCCGCCGCTTAGTTGGCTTGGTTTACGGTTAGCAAAGTTATCTAACTTTACCATTCTTAAAGCTTCGCGTACTCTGTGCTCTATTTCTGGTTTTGGTAGATTTTTGCAACGAAGCCCAAAGGCAACATTATCAAAAACATCCATATGTGGGAAAAGTGCATAACTTTGAAATACTGTATTAACATGCCTTAAGTGTGGAGCAAGGCCAGATACATCTTTACCGTTCATTAGGACTGTACCATTACTAGGGGTTTCGAACCCAGAAATTAATCGTAGCAGGGTGGTTTTACCACATCCAGATGGACCTAAAATAGTTAAAAATTCGCTGTTTTTTACTTCTAAATCAATATCTTGTAAAACAGGATGTTCTTTGTAGTATTTCGATACGTTTTTTAATTCAATAATATTTGCTGTCATTTTAGTTCTCGAGGGTTTGGGTTAGAGCAGATTGTTAAATAGAATGTAGCGTTTGTCAATGTTATATATGGTTGCATCGTATGTTGTTATTTAGTTAAATAGTTGCAGTAATGGTTATTATTGATCAATGGCCATTTTCATGTAAGTATGAATACATAAATATCAATAATAAATTAAAGAAGAGGAGAATGTTTTATGCCTACAAAGATATATTCTGGTCCAATTAACAAAAATGCATATTGTGATGAATCTGGAAAAAATTTTGTATCGGTTGAACGTGATTTTACCGAAGGCTTTTCTCTTCACATGCGCTCAGTAGTTGAGGGTGATCGTAATGCAGTACACAATATAGTTGCTGCAAATGCTCGTGGAAATATCGATCAACAAAGACACGCTGTATACCTTTATCAGGTTGATAGTAACGGAAATCTTTGTAATTATGACTATACCAACACTTGGTTTAAGCAAAGTTTAGATAAGCTAGGTGTTACTTCTAGCTCACCGCTAGCTGAAAATATTGCTGCATTAAGTACTATTACTGATGCTACTGAATTAACAAAAGTAAGAAATTTTTGCTCTGCACCTTTTCAATGGTTGAAGTTTTCTGTGACCTGGAATGATGATAGCGTAAAACCGATAGATGGATTTATTGTGCTAAAAAAAATGCCTAGAGCAGTCTCGTTCTTACCAGCACAAGAAACATTACTAAAGGTTTATGAAAAACTAGGCTTAATATCAGCCCCAAATAACGATGAGTCAATTAAATGGGTTGGACAACATCGTACCATAAACGATGCGGCAATGTTAGAAATGAGAGTTTTAGATAATCCTGATGCAGCTCTTCCTACCAATGTTTTAAAATCCGTAATAGATACTACGGTAACTTTTTGTGAACAAATGACTAATGATGGATATGTTGCTCATTATCCTACCGATCTAATAAAAGATAAAGCTATAGGTGTAATGTGTTACTCTGCTAGTGATGTACAAGCTCCTGCATATAGGGAAGCAGGTTTTATGGAAGTACAAGATCCAAGTATAGAACAGCTTTTCCCAGGACCTGATGCTTCAGCAACTAATGAATGTGCTGGATATGGTAATGCTCTTAGAAAAGAAACAGGTGGTCGGCTTTTCTTTCGTAATTTTGATAATCATAGAAACACCTCATTTGTTGACGATGCCACTACAATAACACTTAATGCTAATACGGTAGGATCCTCACCAGTAGTAAGGTTACATGCGGAAGATGTTAACCCTGCACTTCCAGATATATTCCGTAAAATACCTGTATGTAGGCCATAATTAATTAAACTATTAAATATTGGTGTGGTTGAAGATTTTCTTCTACACCAATATTTATTTTTATTTAGATATAAATTATTTCAAATTCATTGTCACAAAAAGCAATTCCAATCCTAATTAGTTTGTAGGTTTGTACTTTTACCTCAAGGTTATTAATGTCAATTTGTTTTAAACATCGTTCTTTAGCAAATAATGTTAGATCTATATTCTTATCCTTATTTTCTTTTACGTTTCCAACCATATATAATTTTTTTTCATGATTAATTGTTGTAAAATTCAACTCTTTTTTATAAATATTATTGTCATGCGATTCAAGAATTATGGCATAAATAGCTGTTTCTTTATCAACTATACTCTTCAGTTCTACCATAATTAAAAATTGGTATAAAAATTCTTTAAAGTTCAAATGTTTATTATTCATTAGTTGGGTGCTATTAAAAGTATTATATGTTGCAGTATTTAATAAATAGCTTAATGCTTCATCATAAACTAATACTTCTTTTAAGGTGTTTTTGAAACACACCAGATCTCCTGCTAATAAACTATTTGTAGCAATAGTTAAAAGCGGATTTGATACAAACCATTCGTGTATATATTCTTTGATTAGTTCCGCTATTTCTGTATTAGGAAGTTTAATTTGTTTCGGTTGGGTAGGACTTACTATAGTCAAATAACCAGCATGCACAAGCACGCTCCATAAGTATTCTAAATCAGTATTCATTTGTTCTAAAGATATTTGGGATTTTAATGAAAGCTTTAAGTTAGCTGTTCCAGTTTTGATTAGTTCTAGTAGTGTTAATTTATGTTCAATAGAAGACTTATTCATTAATAGATCTTTAAGAATCGATGGATTACTAGATTTAATCCAATAAGGGGTTAATTGTCCATTGTTGCTTAAGCATTGCATTATAGACCACGGATTATAAATTGCATTA
>Ga0208691_1000003_pt1 | contig 101682 bp, 88 predicted proteins | sample June2015DPH_20_1_FD_184719 | JGI IMG/M metagenome (GOLD analysis project Ga0208691, IMG submission 184719) | Peatland microbial communities from SPRUCE experiment site at the Marcell Experimental Forest, Minnesota, USA - June2015DPH_20_10... | ecosystem: Environmental > Terrestrial > Soil >... | reverse complement strand
ATCATGTTCTTTACATAATCCGCATGCCCTGGACAATCTACGTGAGCATAATGTCTTTGCTTAGAACGATATTCTACGTGTGAAGTAGATATTGTAATTCCTCGTTCCCTTTCTTCTGGAGCTTTATCTATTTCTGCAAAATCTACTTTTGCTCCACCATACACTGCCATTACACTAGTTAATGCTGCTGTTAATGTGGTTTTACCATGATCAACATGGCCTATTGTGCCAACATTTATATGTGGCAAATCTCTTTCAAATTTAGTTTTTACCCCAGATGACATTAAATTTCCTCCAAATAAACTTTTTACAGCCCACAACCGGGATTGAACCGGTGACCTCTTCCTTACCAAGGAAGTGCTCTGCCCCTGAGCTATGTGGGCAAATATATATCTTTGGAGCGGGCGATGGGAATCGAACCCACGCTATCAGCTTGGAAGGCTGAAGTTCTACCATTGAACTACGCCCGCACTACTACCACTTATTTTCTTCTTTTGGAGAGAGTAGGATTCGAACCTACGAAGGCAGAGCCGGCAGATTTACAGTCTGCTCCCTTTGGCCGCTCGGGAATCTCTCCATTTAAACAACAAATACCCTAAACAACTAAGTTATATAATTTAATTTATAACTATTATAATAACCAAAAGCCATAACGCGGTATTCTTTCATGATGAAGACAATAAAGTCAAGGAAATACTACCTTTTTGATTCAAACAATACTTATCTAAAATTAACTTAGATTGCTAATTTAATTTCTAGCATTCCAGAATGTTCAATAAATCGATATTTTTTATACAAATTGTAATTGGCAGTAAAGGTAACCCTATCATCAAGAGCATAAATTATACCAAATCCAGCATTATAAGTAATTTTGGCAAGCGAAATACCTTTTATAACAAAACTACTACCACCACCTATAAATTGGGAAGTAATTTCTGGGTCGTTCATGCTAAAATTTTTCAATACCATAAAGTGGAACTCTGGATTAAATAATTCATACTGCTCCTTATTTAGAAAAGAAAATTTAATACCTAAGCCACCTTCAATATCCCGTAGATCCGTGCTAGAAATTTGAGAAAGACCAATATCTCCCGCTCCTTTTTCGCTATATTTAGATTGACGCAATAAAGTATATTGTGCATATATATTAGGGATTATACTAAGATCGCCTATAGCGCAAACATAACCACTAGCAATTTTAGCTGATGGTTGAATACTGCTAAACGTTCCGGCAGCAACTCTATCAGCAAAAACGATATTACGAGTATTTTTATATGTGTTTATAGCAAACGATAAAAACCCATCTAAATAATATCTTTTGGGAGCATAAGAACTATAAAAAGTTGTTTGATAACTCATGATTTTAAGTGTATTAGCCGGAACATCTTTAGTTTTTAAATTAGTATTAACATAACTTAATCCAATGCCAACCAAACCATTATAACCAATTTGCGTATCACCCCCAAAAGCAAAACCACTAACATTCGCCTTATACCCTAAAAATCCTTGACTTTCCTGTTGTAAAACTCTACTACCCATGCCTTTAATCCACAAATGCCCATCATATTTCATACCACCTGCAGTATAACCAGTTTTAATATCATCCCTAATACCAATCCTAGTAACTTGTTCTACACGTTCAGCTGTTGCTGCAGTAGCCATAGATCCAACCCTCAAACTAACAGTTTGTAACCCTTGTTGACTATTAGCATCTGGATAAAGTTGATTGTAATCTTTAATCATAGCGTTTAATGTAGTTTCTTGATCAATTAAATTAAACGTTGTGATAGCATCATTAGAAAATTTTTTACTAACTATACCATTCTCTATAACAGTAACCATTGCTTGAACACCTGGATCAGAAAATGGACAACGAGCAACCGTAACTTGAACATCATTATTCTGATTAGCTGCTATAGAATATTTAAGTGCTGGCGACGACCCTGTTATTGTTGTGTTCATAAGATTCGGAGCTGTATTACCGCCAACTATAATATCTAAAATTTGCCCATTAGTTAATACCGTATTACCAGAAGTAACTACTTGGACAGTACTATTAGAAAGATCAACTCTACCTGAACTACCAATAGTTAGTTGCGCCGAAACACCATTATTTATATTTGCTATATGTATTGAACCCTCCGTATTAGACCTATAAACCCCATCAATAGTTGTATTTGGATTCTGTATGCTAACAGTCCCGCCGTTGGTAAAATTTCCTGTAACAGTAGTACCACTACTATCACTACTGCTACCTAAAACTATAGTTCCACTATTAGTGACTGTACCTATAGTCGCCTCTATGCCGGCACCAGAAATTGTTGTAGTAGTCCCGGCAGCCGCCGTTAAAGTATTAATCCCTGATATATTAGAGTTAACATTAAAAGTTGTACCAACACTATTTACGTTTATGTTGCCAATATTGCTTATAAGGCCTCCCGTTGTAAATCTAGCTGTTAAGCCCGTTATACCTCCTACATTTAAAATACTAGTCGTATCACCTGTTCCTCCAGTTATAATCCCTTCTATAGCATTAGTATTCGTTAAATTTATAGTACCGCCGACACCAAGATTAATATTGCCTTGTATATAACCACCATTGTTATTTAAGATATCTCCATTTCCTGTAGTAATATTCCCATCTATAAAGCCTGAATTTGTAATTGTGTTAGGTGTTAAGCCATTTCCTAAATTAATAGCGCCTTGTATTTCTCCGGAATTCGTGATTAAGTTAGCGTTGGTTGTTGAGTTTGAAGCGTTATTTCCCATAGTAATAGCACCATATATGTAAGAATTATTACCATTAGTAAGTTGCAACGATGTTTTCCCGCTAGTATCTCCCGATATTGCATTACCTACAAAATTGTTAGTGCCAGCAGGATTTTGATTAGCTATAGTGCCACTATTATTTATTGTTAATACACAAGCATTACTTGGAGAAATAGTGCTGAAATCTATAACATTATTTCCATTAACAGTTGTGATACTGCTACCTGAATTAACAGTGATAGCGGCAGAAGAACCTGTAGTGCCACTAGATGAGACAGCAACACTCCCCAGACTACCAGAATTACTTACTGTCCCAACTACACCATTACTATCACCTACTTGTAATGTCCCGCCAGATTGATTAAACACTGCCCCATTGGTTATGCTTGTAGATGAGCTATCAGCTACGTATGTGCTATCAATATCTGTGGTGGCCCACCCCACACTAAAAACTGCCAGTTGCCCAATCAAATAAGCAGTTATAGCTTTAGAAAATCTTGCCTTCCTTGGCATTGGGACTCCTGTCTATGGATTGTATATTTTTATATCTAATTTAAATTATATCTATAAAATTAAAGAATATTTATTATTTTAGCTGTTTTTAATCATGGTAAACCCCAAAAAACTTTTTAGACTGCTAACTATTTGGTGTTGTTGTTAAAGAAAAGTATTAATAATTCTTATATAAAGTATAAAGCTGGCGACAGGATTTGAACCCACGACCGGCTGATTACAAATCAGCTGCTCTACCAACTGAGCTACGCCAGCAACAGTTAAAACTTAAGATTTAAAATTGTACATTAAACTTTTGGTAAATCAAACTCTTAGTGTATTTATTATATATTTATGAGCTTCTTTGGTTAGCAGTTTTACGAAAGCAAAAAATTGATTTATCCGCAAAAGTAACGAAGATTACTGCTACTGTTAGCAACATAAAACTAGCAATATAAATTGCCGGAGCTAATGCCATATTAGTTTTATGCCATAACCACAAACAAACTGCCGTTAATGTTTTACCGATCCCTGCCCCACCTATACTACTTCCCACCCCCACTAACAAATATTTTTCTGGCAAATCAATTACTACTTTTTCGTACCACAAGTTTAATGGGCAAGCAAACACTACCCCCCAAAACACCACCCAGCATCTAACTAGCATGGCTGTTAAAATTGTAGAATTTTCTAGTAAATTAAACATGGGGATAATAGTAATAGTTAATACGACACTAGCAAACAACATGACTTTATTAGGGTTAAATTTATACTTTAAAACAACAGCTCCAATAAAAAAAACAAGCAACAAATCTAACATTAATAAATAATTATTCATATACAACATATTAGCTAAAGAAATATTAGAAGATACTAATGGTACAAAACTATTTAAAAATATAAATGCCACACTATAAGTAATGTGGGTAAATCCTGCCACTATTACAATTTTTAAAATATTATATCTGTTTTGCCATAAAAAAATCCAATTGGTTTTGTTAAATATTTTATATTCTAATTTTTTATATTCCCAAGAAAAATACCGCAAAACAACACCTACTAACCCTACACTACCACCAACAAAAAAACTAATACGCCAAGCATTTATATACTTACTACTGTATACTACTGTAGAAACGACCGATGCTAAAATAATACCTACTATTACTGAGCTTTCGTAAAAACAAGAAGATTTTAAAGCAACATTTTGCGTTTTATTTTCAATTATATATAATTTGGCAATAGTGCTCTCACCGCTAGCAAATATCCCGCGTAACGCCCTAACAACTATCAAGAAAACAGGGGCAAAATTCCCAATGGTTTTATAATCAGGTATACAGCCTAATAATACTGTAGTAATAGCTACTCCAATTAAAGAGTAAGACAAACCAAATATAGGGCCACGCCTATAAGCTATTACCCCAAAAATAATAGCCCCAATTGGTTTAGTAATTATCGAAGTTGCCAAAATACTATATGCTAAAATTAGCTGAACCACTGGTTCATGGTGCGGGAAAAAAATTGGTGCCAATATCGGCGCTAAAAAAGAATATAAAGCTGTATCAAAATGATCTAATAAATTTCCAATTAATATAGTAACTTCTGATATATCCTTTTTTAAAATTTTAAACAATTTATTTACATACCTTTTAAGTCGTATATGTTCCTTAGAAAAATAATTATATAGTAGCTCTTTTCTTTGAGGAAGTAGCTTTTGTGGCTTTTTTGCTAAAATCTTCTGCTAACTCCGTATTTAATTCAGCCCCACCCCAACCATTTTGATGGTACAATGCTAACACTCTATTTGCTTCTATATTATCTGGTGTCTTATCAACAGTTTTTTTAGCTGCTTTGAATTTTTTTTTAGAATGATTAAAAAGATTTTTTAAATTATCTTCTACATTAACTGTTCCTGTTTTATTTATCAACAAGTCAACCGCTCTATCTACTACTGTTACACCTTCCGTTCTATCTATAATTTGCATTTTTATTGAACAACCCAACCCTTCTTGCAATGCCTCTTCTGCTAACTGTTTAGCATTAAGAATTTTGGGCCTTAATTCTAATAATTCTTCTTCCTGACGTTGAAGCTCTGCTTTTCTTAAACTAACTGCCAATTTAATATCAAAAAAAAATCTCTTATGTTTCAGGCCATACAAACACTCTACTGACGGTTCTTCAAATTCCCCTAGATATTTCGCTCGATCCCTTATCGCTTGGAAGATCTTAGTGTATAATCTTTTATTAAACTGCTGACAACTATCTAACCATAACGTTGTTTCGTTTTCGCAAAAATCATACTTAGCACCAGCTTTAATAAGCTCGTATGCAGCGTCAATTTGTTCTGGCAGTAAGTTAACAAACGGTATGGCTTTTAGTGGTATTTTACTACCATCTTTTATGCCATCAATAGAAACATGTAGATCTATTAATAAATTTATTATACTAACAGGAGCATTGTTTAATATTGCTACACCAATTAAATTATACCCACTATCCGGACAAATAAAATTTCGTAAGTCTTGATAAAAAGTAAGAAGCACTTTTAACTTTGCAACCTCAGCATTTTTTATATAATTTACAGCCTTTAAGTACTCTTTAGCCATATCTGGCGGCAGAATAAAAGACTCTTCTTCTTCTAAAATTGCGTGCATAGCCTTTATTACCTATTTGTATCTATATCTGTCAGTTAAGTATAGTTACAAAAACAACTAGGCGAGGTTAATTTTAGAATACCAAAAACTCATGTATGTTAAGAATAATTACAATTAATTAGATATTTTTAATTTTTTTTATCTTTATTTTCAAATCTATATTTTAATTGTCCTTCACCTTCTTTATGCTCTTCTTGGAATATTTTATCTTTATTAATTATATCTAGACCTTGTTTAAATTTATTAGTGATCGCTGGATTGCCATCCAAACCCTTTACTGTCATATTCATGTTTTTATTATTGTTAAACCGCAATACACTATGCGAAAGCTCTATCATTATTCCTATGGCTTCATCGGTTACTTCTTCATTTGATGTTGATTTTATGGTAAACGAACCATTTGGATTTTTTGTAACGGTTATTTCTTGGTATGGTTTTCCTTCTTCTTTTTGTGAAAGAATAAATCCATCTGTCCCGTCTGTTTTTTCTTCAAACTTCCAACCTTGATAGACTTCTAGTCTTGCTTTAACTCTATCTTTATATTGATCTCCATCTTTTTTTTGCTCTTTTTTACTAGATTCCCTCTCTGTAACTCTTTGTTCAGCAAATTTATCATGTTCCTCTTTTGCAACCACAGCATATTTTTCCGTTCTTTTTTGTGCTTGCTTCTTAAGGCTGTCGAATGATTTGCCTTTTGTTTTTGCAAAACTTGGACTAAAGTTTTTAGCTGCTACTTTTTCTAGATTTTTACGTACAATATCGTTTAACCCATCTATAGGCGTTGGAGGAGGATGCAATGGAGCATGAGTATCAGACTCTGCTTTTTCCGCAAGTTTTTCTTGTAAATTTGCAGCTAATTTAGCGCATAATGCTTTAGTATATTTTTCTACTGCTTCAATGTTTTCTTCTTTTGTGTCTATTCCATTTTCTAGTTTTTCACAAGCTTCTTTAAATTCTGGGCATAGTAATTCTGGCCTATACTTGTCTGATTCTGCTCCTACTCCTAAACTACTAATCATCCCTGATAAGCCGTCACTACAAGTTCTCAGAAAAAACGGCTGGATCCTGTGGTTGATTGGTAAAGTGGTTGTAAAACCTCAGAAATTGCATGAGGAATATCATTAATAAGAGCTATCATTTCTGGAGTTATCTTTTTTGTATCTGTAATACCAGTGTTATATGAATTAACAGCCTGTGTTATCAACAATCTTAACTCTTCAGTTTTTTCAGCAGCGGTATCTATTCTTCTCTTACAAGCCACTTTAATATCCGCTGGAAACGATGTGGCCGTAGAAGTTGTAGTTAAACTATTTGGATCGTCAATGACAGATTGCAAACCCAACTCTTTCAAAAAAAACACTGTTGTTTGGTCTGTTTTAACTGCTTCAGCAAATTCTTTTAATGAATTTTTGGTTAAACGATTTAATAGCTTATTAAGTATTTGCACGTCCTTATCAAGCAAGTCTGAAGCCTGCGTCTCTGCAGCAAGTTTTATAAATTTTTTAATATGAGGTATAGTGTCTTCACGCAATGCTTTTTGTCTGCCTAAAACAGTACGCACAAACCTCTGCATTATTTTAGCTTTAGCTTCTTGATCGTTACTAAGATCCTTAATTTTTTCTGCAAAAGATAGATTTGCTAATGCGCTTAGATGTTCAGGATCTTGTTTGTAATCTTTTGTGGTATCTCCTGCCGGATCTGTTAAGTATAATTCGAGCGATTTATTCTGGTCTTTATTTGCATCTTTAAATTTTTCTAAAAAAGCTTTATTTATTCCTTTCTGTGCCTCAATATCTTCTGCCACATGTAATTGTGCCGTTAACTCTGCTATTTTGTCTGTACAGGCTCCCAGATCTATTGATGTGCTTCTAACATTATTAACATTAACCTTATTGAATTCTTCTGCAACTTGCTCCCCAAGTAATTCAGCTTGTTTTTTCGCAAGATTTTGTATTGCGGCTACACGATATTCTTCTATAGCCTTTTGTAAAGCACTAATATGTTCGTTTAACTGGGTTGAATTATTAATCGTAGAAAAATCGCCAATATCAAACAATTCTTTATATTTCCCAAAAATTTTAGCGCCAAGCTCAACATCTTGTTGAACTAGGCTTTTAAAATGTGGCACCACCCCATTTAAAAATACTTTCTTAGCCCCAATTGTACTTTCTAATATTCCACTATCCAAAAAAACTGCTGGGATTTTATGAAGCGTATCATTACACAACACCACAAAAACATGTTGATCAACCGCACCACGACTAATATCCGATATTTCTTTAATTATTCCGCATAAAGAATTTTGTGCTTGCAGCATTATGTTATCTATGTCTGCATGTTGAAAAACTTTAGATGTCTTCATGTCAATCTCCCACGATTTTTATAATATTAATACTTATAAGTTTAGCTTAATTTGCCTACATTTTGGCTTAAACTAATAATTAATATTGCTGGTAATTGCGGGTGTGTCGGGAAGGTTGTTTTTTAAAATTATATAATAAAAACATAATAAAAAACACTATATAAATTACCTGTCAATTTAGTAATAATTAAACCCAAACAAAGAACCTACCCTTAAAGGGTATACTATTTACAACGATCTGAGATTTTATTATAATGGTATTTATAGAATCATCGATTTTTACAAAATTAATTGCAAACTATTTGGATGATATGCAATATAGTGAATTGCAAAAATATCTTATGAATGATCCTAATATTGGTGTCCTTATTCAAGGAACAGGAGGGCTACGTAAGATCAGATGGACATTAGGCAATAAAGGAAAACGGGGCGGAGCAAGAATTATATATTTCTGGAAAAAACCAGAAGAACAAATTTATCTAATAACTATTTATGCTAAGAATGAGATAAAAGATCTATCAATAAAAGACAAAATTATGTTAAAGCAAATTATAGAGAAATGGCACCATGACTAAAAGAAACTTATTTAAAGAGATCAAACTTGGACTTAAAGAAATTAAAGCTCACCAAAAAGGTAAAATTACTTTACGTACTCATGTTTTTGAAAAACCAACACCTCTAAAATTGGACCCAAAATTAATTCGCAATACCAGAGAAAAACTTAACTTATCTAGAGCTGTATTTGCAATGCGATTAAGAGTTCAATTAAGAACACTGGAAAAATGGGAGCAAGGCAAAACTATGCCAAACGATCAGGCTATAGCACTTATATTAATGACTAGAAAATATCCTGATACATTAAATCGTTTGTCTAAAATTTAACTAAAAAAATAACAACCTCTTTAAAAATTTAATTTTCCTCAAATACTTTTTCTAAAGAAGAGCTATCTAACATTTGTTCACCCCACTTTAATTGACTATTTGAACTATATTTAAATAAAAAATAATAAAGGATTTACATATGGGCGACTTGCTACCTACTACATTATTAATGCAAATACTTTGTTATCCTTGGTTAGAGCTTAAATACGAATTAAACGCACTATTTATTGAAAACAAACATATGATTAGAAGTGCGGTTAGAATTTGTAGCATAGCTTTAGCCACTTGTCTTGGCTTATATCTAGTAGTTAACAATCCTGCAGTTTTAGAGTTTTTTGCTGGGATTATTAAATCGTTAGAGTTCGTACCTGTTACCATGCAAACACAAGCCGCTACAGCTTTGGCTGTACTAGCTGCCAGCAGTTTTGGAGCCTACACAAGTAAAGCTGGAGTAAGAAGTTTTTGCAAATGTAAATTTGGAGATCCAGACTTTTTTTTAACTAACAAACGAAAAGCTGAATTAGTACAAATATTCCAAGCCCAAGAAATCGAAATACCAGAAGATCTTATTCAGCATGTAGTAGATTTTTGCGTACATAATTTAAGAAATTCACACCCTTCTTCCGAAATGGGCACCACCCCTAAAGATTGGGAACGAATATTAAATTCTTTAATTTACGATGCGGATTTAGATTTGTTTTTAGATCAACAAGCAGCATTGCAAACTAAACACCAACGCATTTTAGATAAACAAGCAGCTATTCATGCTTATACCGCCAGCATTAGCTTCCAACATGAGCCAGAAATAGTCGACCAACCACCACTGCTTTTTACACAACAATCTAACACCACAAGATCTATTAGCGAGCCCCCACATAATTCAACACTTCCTACAATAATAGAAACTTGCCCAACCTTGCCACCAGAAAACGAAAAAACCCCTCTATTAATACCACAAAGAACAGGTGTAAATTCTAGACATTCAAGCACCTCAAGCGAAAATAAAACACCCTATAGTTCCCCTGCAACTTTTAACAATTCAAGATCGTTTGGGAAATCTTCAGAATATTCTCTTAACAGAAGCACAGACAATATGACAACAGCTCAACAAACATTAGCTCACTTTAAACATGTCCACCAAAAAAAACATAAGTTTCACTCTTCCGTATCAGAAGATCAATTATTAGCTCAATGCTCTAGACATCTAGAACATAGAGCATTTTGTACTAATAAATGTATTTTAAACACTCCTAGCATAGAAAGAATCTCTAAACAATTGCCATCACCAAGCTTTTACCAAATATAGCGCAACAACAAACTCATAGCTTAATATGCGCTATATTTAAATAAAATAATAAAGGATTTTCAACATGAGCGACTTGCTACCTACCACTATATTAATGCAAATACTTTGTTATCCTTGGTTAGAGCTTAAATATGAATTAAATACTTTATTTATTGAAAACCGACATACTGTTAGAAGTACCATTAGAATTTTTAGTATTGTCTTGGCCACCTGTGTAGGCTTATATATAGTTCTTAATAATCCTACCGTATTAACATTTTTTACTAAAATTATTAAAGCATTAGAGTTTGTTCCCGTTATACTGCAAACCAAAGCTGCAGTTGCACTGTCGGTATTGGCTTCTAGTAGTTTCGGCGCCTACGCCAGTAAAGCTGTAGTCAGAAGTTTTTGTAAATTTAGATTTGGAGATCCAGACTTTTTTTTGACTAAACAAAGAAGAGCTGAATTAATACAAATATTTAAATCTCAAGAAATTGACATAGAAGAAGCTCTTATTCAACATGTAGTAGATTTTTGCGTAGCCAACTTAAGAGAGCCACAGGCATCATCAGAATTTGGCGCAACCCCAAAAGATTGGGAGAGAATATTAAATTCTTTAATTTATGACGCAGATCTAGATCTGTTTTTAGATCAACAAGCAGCATTACAAGCTAAACATAAACTTCTTTTAAATAAACAAGCAGCGCTTCATGACTATAAAAAAGCTACTGCTAGTTTTTCCTATACTCAACCTACAGAATATGTACAAAATACCGAACTATTAAGTTTTTCATCAGCTAATGCTAACAGACAACCTGTTCCCCACACAGAAATTAACCCAGTATTAGAGACTTCACTACAAGCCTTACAACTAGAAGATGAACGCACTCCATTATTATGCCCAAAACAAACCAGAACTAATTCAGAAACTAGAGCCTTTTCAGAAGCTAATAGACGTTCTTCCAACTATTTATCGACCACTAATCCTGCAAAAGATAATATACTTGCCCAAAAAGTATTAGCTCAATTTAAACATGTACACCATAAAAAGACTAACCCTCAAACTCATTTGTCAGAGGAACAATTACTACACCAATGCTCTAGACATCTAGAACATAAAGCACTGTGTACTTCCAAATGCATTTTAGATAATCATACTATAGGTAATATCACCAGAAGAATATCAGATTCTTCTACACCATCCTCAAATTTTTCTCAAGGCTTAACCAACCAAGAACCACCGCCAAAGGCGTGTTTAGCAAAAATTCCAACCCCATAAAATTGCGCTATACTTAAAAACACCAGACCTAAAATGAATAATAACACAATAAAATAAGGGGAATTTGACTTATGCTTAAAGTTGCTAAAAACCATTCTGCTGAAACAACACAAGATCAACAACGTCACGATGAACTTCTTTTTTTACACAAAGAATATTTAAAACGTGAAGAAGAACGTTTAAAAAGTAAAAGAAAAGAAGTTGAACGATGTATGTTTGATTTTGCAAGCTTTCAACAAAGAAAGCCACAAACAGATCAAAAAACTCCTAAAAATTATTGTTAGTTCAAACCTGTTCTATAAAACCACATTTAGGCTGAGGGCACAGTTTTTCTGTTCCTTTCTTTTTGGTGGTTTTTATCATTAAAATTGGCCAATTACATTTTGGACATGTTTCTTTGGTTGGTTCGTTCCTTACTGCATATTTACATTCAGGGTAACAACTACAGGCATAAAAGAATGTTCCATACCGCGATTTACGTTTAATAAAATGACCTTTTTTACAGTTAGGACATTCTATGTTAATAATTTCCGGTTTGTTTAAGGATTCTATATGCTTACATTCTGGGTAACCACTACACCCGATAAATTTACCATAACGACCAGTTTTAATTATTAATGCTTTACCACATGTAGGGCAAGCTCTATCAGAAATTACTTCAGGTTGAATACTATTTCCAGAATTATCTACACTTCTAGTATAATCACAATCTGGAAAGCCAGTACAACCTATAAACTTTCCAACTTTACCTAGCCTACAGGATAACGGTTTACCACACTTAGGACACACTTCTTCTAATTGTTCTTGAGTTACATCACTACGCTTAACAGCACCTTCAACATTTTTAATTAAATTAATAAATGGTTGCCAAAAATCTTGTAATACCGGCACCCAATTTCTTTCTCCTCTAGCAATTGCATCTAATTGATCTTCTAATTTTGCAGTAAAATCATAGTCAACATATTGTTGAAAATAATTAGTTAAAAATTTATTAACAACAGTACCAACGTCTGTAGGTTTAAATCTAGATGCCTCTAAAAAAGCATATTTTCGCTGTTGCAACGTGGAAATAATGGCAGCATACGTAGAAGGCCTACCAATACCGTATTCTTCTAAAGCTTTAACCAGTGTTGCTTCAGAATAACGTGGTGGTGGTTCAGTAAAATGCTGTTCAGTACGAATAGCTTGTATAGGCAGTTCTTCTCCTTTAACTAAATTTGGTAAATGCTTCTCCATACTAAGCGTACTATCATCTTCAAATTTATTAGCTATATTATCTTCACTAACGCTTTCATTATACACCTGCATAAAACCAAGATCAGAAATTACCGATCCATTGACTCGAAAAATATTTCCAGGCCCACATTCTAAATCTACAGCTACTTGATCAATGGTTGCTTGTTTCATCTGGCAAGCTATAGTACGCTGCCATATTAAATTATATAGCTTATATTGTTCTGTAGTTAAATGTTGTTTTATGGTAGATGGAATTTGATCGGCCATAGTTGGTCGTATTGCCTCATGTGCTTCCTGAGCATTTTTAGATTTGGTTTTAAATATTCTTGTTTCTTCAGAAACAGCAATTGCACCATACCTTTCTTTAATAACATTACGAATTTCTTGTACTGCTTCTGCTGCTAAATGCACCGAATCGGTACGCATATAAGTAATTAAGCCTATGGCTCCTTCACCTATATCTATACCTTCATACAATTGTTGAGCAACCTGCATGGTACGCCTTGCTGTAAAACCTAATTTCCTTATTGCTTCTTGTTGTAATGTTGAAGTAATAAACGGTGCCGCAGGATTTCTTTTACGTTGAGTTTTGTTGATCTTTACCACTAACAATTTACCATCGGCAATGTTAAGCAAGTGTTGCTGTGTTTTTTCAGCTTGCTCTTTATTAGTAATAGAAAATTGCTGTAATTTTTCTCCTTGATACTCTATTAGTCTACCTAAAAACGTATTGTTTTGCTTTTTTAAATCCGCTTCTATGCTCCAATATTCTTGAGATTTAAACTTCTCAATTTCTTGCTCTCGTTCAACTATCATCCTTAATGCAGGACTTTGTACTCTACCCGCAGACAACCCTCTCTGAACTTTTTTCCATAACAATGGCGATAAATTAAATCCGACTAAATAATCTAATGCCCTACGTGCTTGTTGTGCATTTACTAAATCTAAATTAATTTCTTTCAAATTAGTTAACGCTTCTTTAATTCCTGTTTTGGTTATTTCATTAGAAGTTATCCTATAAACTGGTTTGTTTTTAAGTAACTTTTTTTCCTGAAGAATCTCATATAAATGCCACGCAATTGCTTCCCCCTCACGATCAGGATCAGTTGCTAAATATAATGCATCTGCATGCTTAATAGCTTTACAAATAGCATCCACATGCTTTTGATTTTTTTCTATAATTTGATAATTCATTAAAAAATTATCTTCCGGCACAACCGCACCAACTTTTGGAATTAAATCTCTAACATGACCAAATGACGCCAAAATTTCAAAATTTTTATCTAAATATTTACTAAAAGTTTTTGTTTTTGTAGGCGACTCTACAATAACAAGATTTTTTCCCATTAACTATATCTCCAATAATAATCTAGTATATCCACCAGGCACTGAAACAATATACCCATTTAATTCCAAATTAACCAATACAGCGTTTACTGTACTGGGAATTAAGCCACTACGATTGATAATAAGATCTGTAGTGGTCGTTTCATAGGATATACTATCCAAAATTTTAGTCTGTAAACCATCTAAATTTTCTTTAGGTCTTATATAATTTAGCTTGTCTGATTTATTTTGTAAATTTATAGTAGCATTTGTAAACCCAAGTTCTTCTATTACCTCAGAAACATTCTCTACCAGTTTAGCCCCTTGTTTTATCAACTGATGGCAACCCTTAACATTGTTATTATAAATAGATCCCGGTACTGCAAATACTTCTCTGCCCTGTTCTAAAGCATGATTAACCGTTATTAAAGAACCGCTTTTGATGGAAGCCTCGATAACCACAACTCCCAAAGCTAACCCACTAATAATTCTGTTTCTTCTAGGGAAGTTCCCTGGGATTGGTTGTGTTCCTATAGGGAATTCAGAAATTAAAGCCCCATTATCTATAATTTTATTTGCCAATTTATAATGTTCTCTAGGGTAAATCAAATCTAATCCATGAGCTAATACTGCAATAGTAGCTCCCTTGGATAAAGCACCTTTATGACTAGCTGCGTCTATACCTGTTGCTAAACCACTAGTTACCGCTATATGGTAGCTAGCAAATTCAGCAGCAAACTTAAAGGCAGTTTGTTCACCAACAGTGCTTGCGCAACGACTCCCCACCATTGCGATTTGTGGTTTATCTAATAGATGTCTATTTCCTTTAATGAATAATACTGGCGGTGGAGCATGAATAGTACGCAACAACTTTGGGTAATCATTATCGCACAATAATACAACATGACAATTATTTTGCTCTGCCCAAGCTAAATCTTGCTTAATTAAATGCTTACTATTATGCAAGGTATCTCTAGCAACTTGTGGTAAAGTTTCTAAAAATGGATCTGTTTGCAAAAAATTTTTAAATTTTATTGGCCCAATATCTACAGTTCTTAGCAATGCTAACCAATTTATTAAATTTCTTTGCATGGAAAAAAATTACTCTACTTGATCCAAAATTTTTATATCTGCAGTGCTTGTTAAAACCAAACCCAAACTCAATTTATTAAAAACATCATAAATAACAATCTCTCCTTTTGGATCGTCCAATGTGATATCATATTTTTTATCTACACGATAAGGATCATTTAAAACTAAATTTGCATCTTTTATTTTTAATAGTTGACCAACTTTGGCGCCATCCCTTGCTCCAACATTTAATACTACTACGTTACTAGCAGCCCCCCTACCAAGCCCCGGAATGACTGACAAAACATATCCTGGGGTTTTTTTAGGAGAGACAACTGCCTGTATTTTTTCTGACAAATTTAGACTCCTGCTAGGCATAACTATCGTTCCAGGTTTAATTTCTTGTGTTGCTGATTCGATCTTTAACAAACTAAGCTCTTCTCTCTTAACTAATTTGCCTTTACCGATTATTCGCATCTCTGAACCAAGATACTCCTTAGTTGTTGGATGATAATAAGGAATCTTGTCCCCAACAAACACATATTTAGCAAAAAGATCTTTCTCTAACCCGGTTACAAAAACAAGATCCTTTTGCCCTGCTAATTTACGTGATTTTTGTAATAACCCAACCACATATCTACTATCATGCTCAACAACATGACGTTTTTTTTTATTAGTCAGCAAGTTTTTTAAACCCTGTACTAAATTGCCTTTTTGCCAATACTCACTTTCTACTATTAATTTTCCATCTGTAATATAAGGTTTTTTAATGCTTGCTTTTGATTTTTTGTTTTGTAAAGCAGGAACTTCAACAATTACAACACTCTCTAAGTACGGCATCAAATATTCTAGTTGAATCTCATACTTTATTGGAGATAAGGAAGATCGTAAAATCCGTGGCTTTAAAACCTCCTCTTGAATTGTTTGATCATCGTTTCCTGTCCCATAAACTAGCTTAGCTGACAAAACAACTAAGCTTATACAAAAAACCTTAATTATATTTTTCATATTTTCCCAACTATCCCTAAATAAAATAACCATTCCCCAAAATAAATTAATTACCATATTTATTTTAATTAGAGTATAGTATTATTAATTAGTTTTTATACCAATAATTGTTTTAATTAAATATGGCTTTATTACATATTTTACAATATCCAGATCAAAGATTAAAAAAAATAGCTGATCCAATTTCATTGCAAGAAATTACTAGCAAAAAAATTAAAACTATTATTGCCAACATGTTTGAAACCATGTATCAAGCAAAAGGTATAGGATTAGCCGCAACTCAAGTAGACATCCATCTACAAATTATTACCATAGATATTTCCGAACAAAGCAACCGCCCTATTTGTTTAATCAATCCTCAAATAACTTCTAATAATGGTTCAGTTAGTTCTGAAGAAGGTTGTTTATCGTTTCCTGGGATATATACTAAAATACCCCGCTATTATAATATTACCGTTGAATATCTAGATCCTTTAGGTAATCACCAAATTTTAAACACTACAGATTTGTTGAGTATTTGTATCCAACATGAAATTGACCATTTGCATGGTTTAACTTTTTTTGATCATCTTTCTTTATTAAAAAAACATATGCTAGAAAAAAAATTAAACAAACTTAGAAAACATAATTTATAATTCTAAAATGAACTTGGTATATACTAAACACTTACAAAATATTATATTTGCAGGAACTCCGACTATTGCTGCACACACGTTAGAACAGCTTATACAAGCCGGAATAAACATAACTGCTTGTTACACCCAACCAGATCGACCAAAAGGGCGAGGCCAAACATCCTGTTGTTCACCAGTAAAATCCATCGGCCTAGATTACCAAATACCAATTTTTCAACCAGAAACACTAAAAGATCCTAATTCCATAAAGACTCTACAACAGCTACAACCAGACTTAATTATTGTTTTTGCCTATGGACTCATTTTCCCAGCAGAAGTTTTAAAAATTCCTACATTTGGCTGCATTAATATACATACCTCTTTACTGCCAAGGTGGAGAGGGGCAGCACCAACTCAACATGCTATTTTAGCTGGTGACAAGATAACTGGAATAACTATTATAAATATGGAACCATCTCTTGATACTGGCGCAATACTTTATAGCATTAACTGCCCTATTGCTAATAACGATACAAACGAAAGTCTTCTTAATAAATTACAACCATTAGCCATTACTGCTATCCTGGAAGTGTTAAAACAATTAAACACTAAGCAGACCACCTATAGTATTCAAGACGAAACACTAGCAACTTATGCAAAAAAAATCGACAAAACTCACGCAAAAATAAACTGGAAACTCTCAGCTATAGAAATAGAACGTACAATTAGAGCTTTTATCAGGGAACCAGTAGCTTTTACTCAACTTGGCGACCCAAATAATCCAGCAACATTTATAAACAACATTAAAATATGGCAAGCTACGGTTAAACCAAACCATAATTATTCTAACAATATACTCGTTCCTGGCAATATAATAATTAACAAAAACAACATAGAAGTTGCAACAGGACACGGAGTTCTACAGTTAGAAAAAATACAATTCCCTGGAGGGAAAATACAATCCGTTGCAGATTTATTACATTCACCTAAATATAAACAATTGTTTGAAACTCATGCTAAATTTAACTAAAAATTTTTTAAATACCAATAAATTTCTTTGGTTTATCTGTTTGTTAGCGGTTGGTAGTTTTTTCTTAACATTAAACTTACCTGTCATTGGAGAAGAGGGCGTTTACACCAATTCTACATTAGAAATGATTTTTAATAAAAAATATACTCTTGCTACTTTATACGGTAATAATTATCCTCGTCCACCACTATACAACTGGTTAATCATGTTGTTTAGTAATGTTTTTAGTTGTAAAAACATCATGTTCTCTGCCAGGGCGGTTACCTTAACAGCCACAATAATTACGGCAATGTTATTGTTTTATACAACCAAATTTTTAACTGTTAATAATATTACATCCCAAACAAACAAAAAAACGCCCCAACAAAACACCTTTGCATTATTCACCGTAGCTGTTTTTTTTAGCGGAGACTTGTTGTTTAAACGTGGTTGGTTAGCTTATTCCGACCCAACTTTTGCCATGTTTGTTTTTGCTAGCATAGCATTATTAGTTGTAGGGACAATTAAACGGAATTTTTATTTGATTTTTTTAGCACACGGTTGTGTTTTTTTAGGTTTCTTATGTAAATCCCCTACCGCTTACGTTTTTTTTACAATTACTTATTTAATACTATTGTTTTCCGGATATAAAAATTTTTTATTAAATTTGAAAAACATATTATTATGTGTAATTTTTATTGCCCCGCCGGTGTTATGGTGTTGTCACACCAACACTGCCGCTGGTTTTTTTGCTACGTTATATCATATTCAAAGATTACTAGGGGTTAAACCTAATCCAGAAGCAAATTTATTACGTAACATTATATTTTTTCCTATACAAACCTGGTTAGCATTATTACCTGGCAGCTTAATGATCTTTTTGGGTGTCTTAAAAAACAAAGCCGTGCTAAAACAACAACTAACCACCCAAACTATTATTAATCCTAAAATAATAACAATTATATCGCTAATACCTCTTATTAATTTTATACCTTATTGGATTAGTTCACAGAGCCATATCCGCTATCTGCTACCCCTATACCCTTGGGTTGCATTATTAGCGGCTTATTTCATTTGGCAAACCAAATCCACCAGAAAAACCTTGGTTTTGTTAATATTAACCATAATTATAAAATATTTAACTGCAACATTATGGTTCCCATATGAATATAACATCAACCAAGGTAACGCTGCCATTATTTCCCAAGATATTTTACAAAAAACCCTAAATCATGATTTATATATTCAAGATTACTCTGCAGCTGGGTTAAGACTGGCCAGCTCTATAAATCAACTAAAATGGCCAGCTCAACCTTTACAATCAAACCCCAAAAACAATAAAAATTACTATTTTATTTTAAAAGAAAACTCTCCAGTTAATAAACAACATATGCGCTTAATAAAAACTTATATTCTTAAAAAAAACAAAATAGATTTATATTTATGTTCTAACCAAAACATCACGCCCCAAACAACTTCTTAGCTGCTCTGTTTTTATAGCACCTTGACGTAAAATTACCGGTTGTTCCACCAAAGAAATAATGGTTGACTCCACCCCCATTTTACTACATCCTGCTCCACAATCATCTAATATAAAAATATTATTAAATTCTTCAGCCACCTGCGTACCTGTAACATTGCTAATATTTCCAGATAAATTAGCAGAAGTGCCTACTATTCCAGAATCAAAAATTTTTAATAATTCTAAAGCAATAGGATGATCTGGAATACGAATAGCAATATTATCTTGTCCTGCTGTTATTAAATCCGACACTAAACTTGATTTTTTTACTACAATAGTCAAAGGACCTGGCCAAAAAATTTCTACTAATTTAAATACATCTTGCTTAAGATAATCGGCGTTTGCCCAAATAGCCAGATGTTCCAAATTTGGAATATGCACTATTAATGGACGATCAAATGGACGCTGTTTTAGTTCAAAAACTTTTAAAATAGCTTGTTCATTTCTAGCATCTGCCCCTAACCCATATACCGTATCGGTAGGAAAAGCTACTAAATTTCCTTGGCGCAACAACTCTACCGCTCTAAGAATTTGATTTTTAACCATATGCACCAATCTATTTTTCCAACTCGCGCCCGAGAAGATTCGAACCTCTGACCTTTAGCTCCGGAGGCTAACGCTCTATCCAGCTGAGCTACGGGCGCATTTGAGATATATTATACTAAACATGCTTTGCTTTACCAGAAATCACCAAACTTCGTTTAGTTTTTACTCCAGGAATATTAAGTTTTTTTAGTTCTATAATTTTATAACCTAAACCAACCTCTGCTCCAACGGTAAAACAATCTGGATCTGCTTTCATAGCTACTATTAACCCATCGTTAGCACATAAATGTCCCGTAGACGTAACAAACTCCGTCAATTCTGCAAAAGCTCTAGAAATTATAATATCAAACTTAGAATTTGGGAAAAACTGATCTACTCTAGAAACTATAGCCTTAGTATTTGGTAGTTCCAAAACATTTATCGCATGCTGAACAAACGTAATTTTTTTTATTTTAGAATCAAGCAAATTAATCTTACAAGACGGCACTACTATAGCTAAAGGGATCCCCGGCAACCCAGCGCCAGTCCCAACATCCAAAACATTTTTTTGCTCACAATTAATACTGCCTGCAACGCTAATACTATCTAAAATATGGTACGACACCATATGCATAAAACTAGCGTTAGCACATAAATTATGTACTTTATTCCATTTCCGCAAAAGTTCTAAATATTGTAATAATTTTTGCCCCTGTTCTTGGGTGACAGTTAACCCTAATTGGTTTGCGCCATGTAATATTTGCTGTAACATTTACTGACCTTTATTTAGATATACTAACAATACCGAAATAGCCGCAGGAGTAACCCCTGGTATTCTTGTTGCTCTTCCTAAATCTATAGGACGAGTATTATTTAATTTTTCCACAACCTCATTAGACAACCCTGGAATATTATTATAATTAAAATCAACAGGAATTTTTAATTTTTCATATTTACTATGCTTAGCAACTTCCTGTTGTTGTCTTAGCACATACCCTTCATATTTTACCATGGTTTCCAAGTTGATTATAAAATTGGTATTAACCAAACCAAAACCTACAGATGGTATTTGGGCTAATTTTTTATAACAAACTTCTGGTCTTTTTAACAAATCTAAAGCTCTCGTTTCTTTTTCTAATTTTTGATCGGTTATTTTTTCAAAAACCATAGCGTCCTCGCTAGATGTTGTAATAACAATTTGTTTTAATCTGGCAATCTCTTGTTCTATAACAGTTGTTTTATTAATAACTTTTTGCATTTTATGTTCATCAATTAAATTTAATCTCTTAGCCGTACTAGCTAAACGAACATCTGCGTTGTCTTCCCTTAACTGCAATCGATACTCAGCTCTGCTTGTTAACATGCGATATGGTTCATTAGTGCCTTTAGTGATTAAATCATCAATTAACACTCCTATATAAGCCTCATCCCTGCGAGGACTCCAGCTTTCTAAACTTAATGCTCCAGCTGCCGCATTAACCCCTGCAACCAAACCTTGAGCGGCCGCCTCTTCGTAACCAGTGGTCCCATTAATTTGTCCGGCAAAAAACAATCCAGAAACATTTTTCGTTTGTAAAGTAGGCAACAAATCTCTAGGATCAAAAAAATCATACTCTATTGCATAACCCAACCTAGTAATGTGAGCGTTTTCTAAACCAACTATACTATGAATTATTTTTACCTGTACATCAAAAGGTAAACTGGTAGACAAACCATTCGGATAAATTTCTTTAGTATACAGCCCTTCTGGTTCTAAAAAAATCTGGTGAGAATCTCTTTGAGAAAACTTAACTACTTTGTCTTCTATTGACGGACAATATCTTGGACCAATTCCATCAATCATGCCTCCATACATAGCCGACCTTTCTAAATTTTGCATAATTATATCGTTAGTCATGCTGTTGGTTCTTGCAATATAACAATTAACTTTTGGAATATTCATAAACCTTTCTTTTTCTTCCCAAATAGAAAAGTAAGAAGGTTCTGTTTCGGTTGGTTGTACTATAAGCTTAGAAAAATCAATACTACGACTATCGATCCGGGGAGGGGTACCGGTTTTTAAACGATCCACTCTAAAAGATAGGTTTCTTAAAGAATTAGCTAAACCAACAGAGGCGCTATCTCCAGCTCGCCCACCCATATGGTTTTGATCGCCAACGTGAATTTTACCATTTAAAAAAGTTCCAACAGTTAATACTACTGTTTTAGTTTCAATAAAAACTCCCGTATTAGTAATAACCCCAACAATTCGATCGTTTTTAATCACCACATCATCAACGGTTGCTTGAAAAACCAATAAATTTTGCTGGTTTTCAACAACATTTCTTATAGCAAGCCTATATAAATTTCTATCACTTTGAGCTCTAGTAGCCCTAACGGCAGGACCTTTACTGCTATTTAAAATACGATAATGAATAGCGGCCAAATCGGCCGCCAACCCCATTGCCCCCCCCATGGCATCAATTTCTTTTACTAGATGTCCTTTTCCTATTCCACCAATAGCGGGATTACAAGACATTTGACCAATAGTTTCTATGTTTTGAGTAAGCAATAATGTATTGGCCTTTCGTCTGCTAGACGCTAACGCCGCCTCTACTCCGGCGTGCCCACCACCTACAACCACCACATCAAATTTTTTATGAAAATTAGTACTCATATATAAACTTTATTTACCTATACAAAACTCAGCAAAAATCTTTGCTAATAAATCTTCAGAAGTAAACACCCCTGTTATTTCAGACAAAAATTTTTGAGCCAGCCTTAACTCTTCTGCCAACAATTCAAAAAAAACACCTTCTCGCTTCTTCTTGAAAAAATCAACCCCCTGCTCCAAATGCACACAAACCTGCTGTAATGCTGTAACATGCCTGGTTCTCGCTGTAAACACTTGCTCTTGCTCTACAAAACCCGCGACCTTTTTTATTTGCTGCTTTAACAAATCTATACCAACCTGGTTTTTAACAGAAATAAAAATTATAATCTGCTCATCTTTAACTATAATTTCTGGGGTTTTTAAAAAATCATCATTATATAAATCTATTTTATTAATTAAAATTATTTTTTTTGCGCGCAAATCCGCACACCATTCTGCCAAGATCAAATTACTTTTAAAATCTTCTTGTTCTACAAAATCTTTAGCATCCACCATAAATAGAATTAAATCTGCCTCGCGCGCTTCTGTTATAGCTTTTTGTATTCCTATTGCCTCTATATGATCCTGCGTTTCTCGAATACCTGCCGTATCAGAAAAATCCACTAACAATCCATCTATATTAATTTTATTAATTAATACATCTCTAGTTGTTCCTGGAATGTTTGTCACAATAGCCAAATCTTTTCCAGACAATAAATTTAATAAGCTAGATTTTCCAACATTTGCCCCACCAAGAATAACCGCCTTTAATCCATTACTTAAAAGATTCCCTTGTTGAGCTTGGTTTAAAATTTTATAAATACTTTCCTTAAACTTAATCAACTGTTTATAGATATTATTATCTTCTAAAAAATCCACCTCTTCTTCTGGAAAATCTATAGCAGCCTCTACATACATTCTTAAATTTGTTACTCCTTGCAGAAGCGCATTTATTTGTTTAGAAAACTCGCCCTGTAAACTCTTAACTGCTGCCTTTGCCGCTTGTTCAGTTTGAGCGTGAATTAAAGAAATAATACTCTCTGCTTGTAATAAATCCATTTTACCATGCAAAAAAGCTCGTCTAGAAAATTCCCCAGGTTCGGCAAGCCTTGCCCCCAAAGATAATACTCGCCTTAACAATAAATCTAATACTACTACACCACCATGAGCTTGTATTTCTAAAACATCCTCACCAGTAAAAGAGTTTGGAGCCTGGAAAAATATTGCTATTCCATTATCGATAGCTTCTTTATTGGCAGATAAAAATTCTGTGTAAACCGCTAATTTTGGGATTAAGCTAGATCGCCCTAACATTACCTTAGCAATGTTTTTTACTAAACCGCCAGAAATCCTAATGATTCCAACCCCACCAACACCTGGTGGCGTAGCTATAGCTGTTATAGTGTCATCATCTTCTATTGATTGCATACCTGTCTAGTAATAAACTTCTGCTGCAATATAGACAGCGAGTTATTAACAACCCAATACAACATTAACCCGGAAGGAAACTGCCAAAATAACGCTGTAAAAAACACCGGCATAAACATTAAAACTTTAGCTTGGATAGGATCCGGAGGCGGTGGATTCATTTTTTGTTGAACAAACATGCTAACCCCCATTAAACACGGCAAAATAAAAAGAGGATCTCTGGCAGACAGATCTACAATCCATAAACACCAAGAAGCTTGCCTTAACTCTACGCTTTCTAACAAAACATAATATAATGCTATAAACACAGGAATTTGCACCAAAATAGGCAAGCACCCACCTAATGGATTTACTTTCTCTTTACGATAAAGCTCCATTACTGATTGACTAAATTTTTGTTTATCTTCACCACATCTAGCTTTTAATTCTTCCATTTTAGGCTGAAGTTTTCGTAAATTCCCCATAGAACGATAACTAGCCGCAGACAATTTATAAAATAAAAGTTTAATTAATAATGTGGTCAAAATTATTGCCCATCCCCAATTACCAATCACATTAAAAATAGTCTTTAATAATAAAAACAACGGTACACACAACCACCACAAAATACCATAATCTACCGTTAGATCTAAAGCTGGTGCAATTTCCTTTAAAGTGTTAGCAATTTTAGGCCCAAGAAACAATTGAGCAGAAACTTTTTGCGTTTCTCCTGGAGCAACCGAAATAGTAGAATTAACAAACCTTATACCAAAAGAACCATCTTTAAAATTTTCGGTTTGATATTCACTAAATGAACCCCCCCCCGGCACCCAAGCGCTTACAAAGTAATGTTCTAACATTGCAATCCACCCACCAGTAAACGCAATGTTATACGGTTCTTTCATGTCAGAAAAAGAAATTTTCTTATATCTTTGATTTGGAGTGCTAATTGCAGCACCTGTATACGTCCTCAAACCACCAGAAAAGAACCCTTTGGTTACCGCCTCTGGTAACCGCCTTAATCTCCCATATAAACTAGCTTTATATTCAGTCTGACTGTTGTTAACAATAACATATTCTATTGTCACCAAATAACTATTCCGGCTAAATTTAAACCTCTTAATAAAATTAATGTCTTTTCCGGTATCTACAATGTTTTCGTCTAGACCACAAATCAAATCTACAACCATCTCCTGTTCGTTATCAGACAATTCATAACGTTGATGTTTAGCAGTAAACTTAGCTCTACCGTGCACCTTAGAGTCTGGCCCCCTTTCTGACAACAATCCCGTTTGAGCCACATAGAACCTATGATTATCGTTATCTAATAAATTAAACCCTTTTGTGTGATCCTTTGGGTTTTGAGGATATTTCTTTAACTCAGCAAAAATTAAATCCCCTTGAGAATTAATTTTTACTTTTAAAACATTTGTATCTACCGTAACAATAGGATGGTTAGATGGTTGTTTGTGCAAATGAACAGCTGTTTCGCCACCATTTCCTACTGCCGTTTCAACCATGTTGGGAATTTCTTGATGACCGCTTTCGTGAGTCGCTAGAGGATCTTTCTGGACCGCCCCCTCGTGCGGGGGTTGATAATATTTTGAAAACAAAGAAAAACCAACAAAAACAATAACAGCTAAGAATAAAAATCGTATAGTTTGCTTATCCATATTTAAATAACCATTAATTAATTTAATTTTTTATCGACAAGGTAATTAGAAACAGCTTGACACTTTAACAATCTAAAAACCACCAAACAAACCCCCCGTACAAACCCTTGTTTTTTTATTACTAACTTCGCGTAATCCGAACAACTAACTTCGAACCTGCAGCTTGGAGGTAAAAACGGACTAATAAAATACTGATACCAGCCAATTAGCTTAATTACACCAAGTGTTGCTATGTTCTTGAACAATATATGGTTTGCTCTTCTAACCATAAAAACAGTTCCTGCAATTTTTTTTTCCATCGTGATAAACTTTGGTTATCAAACTGTTTAATAACAACAACAACGTCTTTATTAATAAAATTTTGTTTAACATTTCTAAATATCTCTTTGGCAAAACGTTTAGACCGATTCCTAAACACAGCCTTTTTAATGTTTTTTTTAGTAACAATTACCCCTACCCTAGCGAAGCCAGTGTCATTATTACCGATCCATAAAGAAAATTCATTACTAACTATTTTAGGGGGAAACTTAAATAACTTTTTATAATTTGGAGTTTTTTTTTCGTGTTTTTTATTATTTAACGGCAAAGTTACTTAGTAAGCGTGTACCGCCCCTTTCTCCTTCTGCGACTTAACACAGCCCTTCCATCTTTGGTTTTCATTCTAGCTCTAAAACCATGAGTTTTCTTCATTTTTCTATTACAAGGTTGAAAAGTACGTTTCATAACTAGCCCAACTTTTAATTTCTGCTACATTTTGTTTTATCTATTGGCATTATTCTACTGAAGACTTTCAAAGTCAATAAATAACTTTTTTAAGTCTTTATTTAAGTTTATTATTTTTATTATGTATGGTTTTTATGTGACTAGTTTAAAAATGTCGATACAAAACAATCTTTTATGAGAATCAAATATCTGTTAAGCACCTATGATAATCTTTTGATTTACCTGTGTATAAATTTGGGATTTAAGAAAAAACCATGGCACGACCAAACTTTCTAGACAGGTTTAACACAGTTTTTTAGTGGGGTTTAGCGAAAGTTAAAAAATATACAGCCAGCAACAATTAATCCAGCTGCCTAAGAAGATGAGTGTAGCAGCAAGGTTATAATTATCATTCTTTAAGAACTTTTATATTTATTATTATTATTAAAGAAAGCTTTTTATGTAGATAACCCTTAAATTCTTTTGTTTTATAAAGAAATAATTATGTTAATAGATATGTGAAGAACTTATAATATACTCTGGTATAACATGTTAATAAAAAACAAAAAAATTTATTGTGAACAAGAGTGGATTTTTTCCACAGCATATGTAGAGTGTTATCTACCATTTTTATACAGGAAAAATCTTTAATGTTTAGTCAATTTGTTCGTTTTGGTATGTTGGTTTTCTTGTTTGTTTCAAGCATGGCTGGGTTTGCTGTGGCGCCCAACAACAAGGATCCCATAATTCCTAGAGCGGTGCTTTTTGGAGATCCTAAATATTCTCAGCCCAAAATTAGCCACGACGGTAAACACTTGGCATATATGGCGCCATGTCACGGGGTTTTAAATGTATGGGCAGGAAAATTGGGGCAACATAAAAGTATGCATCCTGTGACTCACAATAAAAAAAGAGGAGTAACTACTTATCTGTGGTCATATGATAATGAACATATTTTGTATGTAGATGATTATAAAGGTAACGAAAATTGGCGGCTGTATCAGGTAAACATTAGAACAGGAAGATCAAAAGTATTATTTTCTTATCAAAAAGTGCAAGGAAAAATTATTGGGCTTAGTCAGAAGTTTCCGGAGGAGATCTTAATTGGGATCAACCGTCGTCGAGCGGATTTTCATGATGTATATAGGCTGAACATTAGAACAGGAAGAATATCGTTAGTTTATGAAAATAATTTTTTTGCTGATTTTATCAGCAATGAAAACTTAAAGATAGTAATAGCAGTAGAATCTACCAAGGCGGGAGGGGCGGTAATCTATAGATTAGGGAAGAATTTTGTTAAAACAGAGCTTCTTTCTATTGAGCCAGAAAACATTTTAACGACCACCCCGTTATCTTTAAATAAAACCGGAGATGTTTTGTATTTGTTAGATAGTCGTAACAGAAATACAGCTGCTTTAACCAGCTTAGATTTAAGAACTAAAGTAACTCAGTTAATTGCGGAAAATCAAAAAGCTGATCTTGATGAAGTTTTGTTTCATCCTTCTGATCTAACACCACAAGGATATAGATTTACATATGAGAAACAGAGCTGGTCTGCATTAACTTCTAGTTTTCAAGAAGATATAGCTTATCTTAATAATGTAGATCCTGGCGAATTTAATATAATTAATAGCTCTTTAGATTATCAAAAATGGATAGTAGCTTATGATAGAGATATAGGTTCTCCGCATTATTATTATTATGATCGAACATTAAAAAAAGCTTATTTTTTATTTGCAGGAAGGCCAAGCTTAGATCAATTACCATTAACCAAAATGAAAACCGTCATTATTACTTCTCGAGACAATCTTCCTTTGGTAAGTTATTTATCGATCCCTAGATGGGAACGATTAAAAAAATATGCCACCATGCCAAGCATTCCAATGGTCTTATTGGTGCATGGAGGTCCAAATGCTCGTGATTTTTGGGGATACAACAGTACTCACCAATGGTTAGCTAATCGAGGTTATGCGGTATTAAGTGTTAATTTTAGAGGGTCTTCTGGGTTTGGTAAAAATTTTGCTAATGCTGGCAATGGTGAGTGGGGCGCCAAGATGCAAGATGACTTGGTGGATGCTGTTGAGTGGGCAATAGGTAAAGGTATTGCTACCAGGGAAAAAGTAGCTATTATGGGGGGGAGTTATGGTGGGTATGCTACATTAATGGGAATATCAAAAACGCCAGATCTTTTTGCTTGTGGAGTAGATATTGTTGGGCCAAGTAATTTGCAAACGCTCATGCAATCTATTCCGGAGTATTGGAAGCCTTTTTATTTTGTGTTGAAACGAATGATAGGTGGAGAACCAACCTCACCTGAAGGAAGAACTTTTTTGGCAGATCGTTCTCCTGTTACATATATACATAATATAAAAAAACCATTGTTGATTGGGCATGGTGTTCATGATCCTCGGGTAAAGCAAGATGAATCTGAACAAATTGTAAATTTGTTATTGGCCAAACATATTCCAGTAACATATTTATTATACCCAGATGAAGGTCATGGATTTAGAATCCCAGAAAATAGGCTTTCCTTTTATGCTGTTGCGGAAAACTTTTTAGCGCAAAATTTAGATGGTAGGGCCGAACCTATTAAGAAAAAAGATCTTAACAATTCTAGCATTCAGATCAAAGCTGGGAAAGAATATATAACGGCTTTAAAAAAATAGTACGCAAATGTTTTATGAAAAACAGTGGACTTTTTTTGTGGTATAGGTAAAGTACTAGATCAGTTTTGGTAAAAAAACGCAAAACATGTACGCTACGTAACTATGCTGGAAACTCATATGTGTTCAGTATATAAATTTATATTTTTTATATCAAATATTTAAAAAAAACATAAGGATTTTTCGTGTCGGTTCAAATTGATTTGTGGCAGCAATGTGTTCAAAGATTAAAGGATCTTGTTCCACAACAAATGTTTAATCAATGCATAATGCCCTTACAAGCAGAAATAGCTGGTGATAGTTTAGTAGTGTTTGCCCCTAATCAATATGTATTGGATCAAGTAAATCAGAATTTTTCTCAAGCTATAGAGAACACTATTAGTAATGTTTCAAAGGGATGGTTTAGGAAGATATCTTTCTCTGTTGGGGGGGCAAATTTAGCTAAAAACAATGAGCTGTCTGATGTTGTTAACAAAGATGCTAAAGAAAGAGCTAACAACTTAAACGAAACTTTTACGTTTGATAATTTTGTAGAAGGAAAATCTAATCAACTAGCCAAAGCAGCAGCCAGACAGGTGGCAGAAAATCCTGGCGGGTCGTATAACCCTTTGTTTTTATATGGTGGCGTTGGTTTAGGAAAAACCCATCTAATGCATGCTGTTGGTAATTTAATTGTTGCTAACAAACCTAATGCAGCGGTGGTATATTTGCATTCAGAGCGTTTTGTTGCTGATATGGTAAAAGCTTTGCAAAACAATGCTATAAACGATTTTAAGAAATTTTATCGTTCGGTAGATGCGTTACTTATAGATGATATTCAATTTTTTTCAGGAAAAGAACGTTCGCAGGAAGAATTTTTTCATACGTTTAATGCTCTTCTGGAAGGTCAACAACAAATTATTTTGACTTCAGATCGCTACCCAAAAGAAATTAATGGTATAGAAGAAAGATTAAAGTCAAGGTTTGGAGCTGGGTTAACAGTTGCGGTACAGCCGCCAGAACTGGAAACTAGAGTTGCAATTTTAATTAATAAAGCAAAACAATATGGGGTAGAATTAAGGCACGAAGAGGCCTTTTTTATCGCTAAAAGGATCCGTTCTAATGTGCGAGAATTGGAAGGAGCATTAAAGAGGGTTATCGCTAATGCTAAATTTACTAATAGTGAGATTTCTTTACCTTTTGTACAAGAGGCTTTAAAAGATTTGTTTGCGTTACAAGAAAAATTAATTTCTATTGATAACATTATGAAAACAGTAGCAGATTACTATAAAGTAAAAGTTTCAGATTTGTTATCAAAGCGTCGCAGCAGATCTGTGGCTCGTCCTAGACAGATGGCCATGGCTTTATGTAAAGAACTAACGAACCATAGTTTACCAGAAATAGGGGATGCTTTTGGGGGGCGAGATCATACTACTGTCTTGCATGCGTGTAGAACTATAAAAGATCTTGCTGTAGCTAGCGTGGATTTAGGGGAAGATTTTAATAATTTAGTTAGAATTTTATCTACTTAATATGATTTTTTTTGTAAAAAAAGAGTTCTTTTTAAGATTTTTTAAATTAGCCGCTTTTGTTGCGGTAGACAAAAAAATTGGGGCTAGTATTTTAGGATCGCATGTGTTGTTATCTGCAACCAAGCAAAAATTATCGTTGGTAGCCACAGATCTAGATATAGAATTAATAGTTGAAGAACCATTAACTTCCATTGAACAACCAGGGGCCGCAGTTATTCCTTTTCGTAAGATTAATGAAATTTGTAAGGCTATGACAGATGACGTAGAACTTCATGTGTTTATTGCCCCACCGTCGTCCAAAATACACATAGAATCTAGTCAAGGTTTTTTTTCAATTAATTATCTGGATGCACAAGAGTTTCCCGTGCTAAGTGATAAAGTTTTTTATACTTCTTTTTCTGTTTCCGCTAAAGTTTTGCAGGATTTGGTTAGTAAAACAGCCTTTGCTATGGGAGATGATGATAGTAGGCAGTTTCTAAATGGAGTTTTTTTATGTTTTTCTAATAATGAAATAGTGTCTGTTGCAACAGACGGACATCGTTTGGTTGTATGGGAGGCGATAAAAAACAATAAGGTTTCCGAAAAAATTATACGAGACTTAGCAACGGAAGTAAAATTTCTATTACCCAGAAAAAGCGCGCTTGATCTTTTAAAAATTTTAAATGAAGCGCCAGCAGAAACAATGGTGCAGATGAGTGTTGGAGAAAATCACGTTAGGCTGATTATTAACAATATTACTTTTACATCTAAATTATTATCAGCAAATTTTCCTTCATACCAGAAACTAATTCCGGTCAAATTACAAAACGTATTGGTTACCAATAAAGAAACATTAAAAGCTTGTTTGTTGCGAGCTGCTGCTCTGTTGGGCGATAGATCTCAAGGAATTAGATTGGTTTTTTCTAAAGATACTTTACAAATGACGGCTAGAAATGAGAACGATGATTTAGTACAAGAAAATATATCGGTACAGTATTTTGGGGTTCCATTAGAGATTTGCTTTAATATAAAATATTTATTAGAGTTTTTATCGAGTGTTGATGGTGATGAGGTCTCAATAAGGATGGAAAACGCTAAAAGTGGAGTTTTAATGCAAGATGTAGCGTTAAAAAGTTCTTATGTGTTAATGCCGATGCAGTTGTAATAATTGCGAGAGTCTAATGTTAATTAAACAATTATGTATAGATGGTGTTAGAAATTTAGAAAAATTAAATTTACAGTTGGCTCCCAACGTTAATGTTTTTATTGGTCTAAATGGTAGTGGAAAAACCAGTTTGTTAGAAAGCATTTATTTTTTGGCCTTGGGGCGTTCATTTAGAGTGGCGAATGTTGATGGTATAATAGGTTTTGATAAAACATTTGCTGCAGTATCTGCGATTTATTCCGACAAAAGCGCTCAGCAAATAAAAATCAGCACAATAAAACACAAAAACAAAGATAAACTCAACAAAATTGGAGGAGCGCAAGCTGGTTTATCGCAAATTGCTCTTTTAGCCCCCACCCAAATAATCCACGAGGGTAGTAGTAAGTTGATTTTTGCTGAACCAGAAGGTCGTAGAAAATTTTTAGATTGGATTGTTTTTTATTCTAATAAAGATTATCAACATTTGTGGAGAGATTTTAACAGAATATTACAGCAGCGTAATAGCGTATTAAAAAAACATCATAAAGAAACACGAGGCATTTTAAAAGAATTAGACAGAATGTTTGTTAATCTTGCTGAACAAATCAGGATGGCAAGACAAAAAACTTGGCAACAATTTTATGCTGTTTGGTTAAAGTGTTTTGATAAGCTAGGATTTAATAGTTGTATAAAGCCAGAGATTAGCCTTTTTGATGGTTGGAGCGGAGATTTATCTGAAAAGTTAATACAAAATTATGAGGCAGATTTTAGGTTGAGTTTTACAACTGCCGGACCACACAGAGCAGATTTATATTTTTCTATAGAAAACAGAGCAGCAAAAGCAGTGTTATCTCGCGGGCAAGGTAAAGCGATATCTTTTAGTTTAATTTTAGCCAGATCGATTTTTTTGCAAGAACAATTGGATCAAAACAATACTGTTAGCGTATTATTGATAGATGATTTGTGTGCAGAGTTAGATAATATTAATGGAAAAAAAATAATAGAGTTTTTGTTAAGTTTTAATCAAAAACAGCAAGTAGTTATCACTAGTATAAAAAAAAACAATTTGTTAAATATGCTACCAAAAGAAAGCTGTCAATGGTTTTCTATGAAAAGAGGCAAGGTAAATATTATATAGATGGTTAGTGTTTATAATTTGGGATTTCTTTCAATTTTAATAAACATAATATATAGCACCGCGACTATACCCAATATATAACAATAATATACATGAGGAGTGATTGCTAACGGAGAAACGCCAGCAATAGCGCTAGCTAAAAGTATTTGGGCTCCATAAGGAATAATACCTTGAAACACGCAAGAAAAAATATCTAGCCATGCTGCACTGTAGTGGGCTGGGATATGGTGTTTTTTAGCGATGTTTCTTGCTGTTTCCCCGCTAAAAATTATTGCGATAGTATTATTGGCAAGCAACAGATCAAAAACACTTACTATTTTAGCGATAAATAGTTGTGCCATTTTGGATCCTCCTTGTAGCTTAGCAATCCACGAGGAAAGATAATTAGTAAGCTCTTTTGCGCCTTTACTTGCGAGACCAGAAAGTCCGCCAACCATTAATGAAAGCAACATAATTTCGTGCATGGATGTAAAACCGGCAGTGATATTATTGCTTAAAAATAATAAATCATGATGGTTATCGTTGATAAAACCAACAATTCCAGCGTAAGCTATACTCGCCACTAGAGATATAAATATATTTACACCAAAAATCGCAAGCAATATTAACACAACATACGGAGACACCAACAATAAAGAATACTCACCTGTAACTACGAAAGAACCCTTGCAGGTATGCAGAAAAAGTAAAGGCAAGGTTAGCATAGAAGCAATTAATGCTATTTTTGCGTTAATTTTTAATTTCGCTTTCATGTCGGCTTCTTGGGACATTACTGCCGCAATAGTAGTGTCTGAAATAATCGAGAGATTGTCACCAAACATTGCTCCACCAACAACGGTTGCTACGCCCAAAATCGTAGAGGATCCTGCTTGAGCACTCAAAGCTGCTGCAATAGGCGTAATAGTAGCGATAGTACCCATGGAAGTACCTATAGCCATTGAAATAAAAGCCGCAGAAATAAAAATACCAATTAGAAAAAATTGTGACGGTATTAAAGTAAGTGCAAGATTAACGGTAGCGTCGACACTACCAATTGCTTTGGTGGTCTCGCTAAAGGCACCGGCTAGTAAGAAAATAATACACATAGTAATAATGTCTCGATGTCTAACTCCATCTAAGAAAGCATCCATACGCTCTTTGGTGCTACCTTTATGTAAAATCCAACCAAGAGCTATAGAAGGAATAATGGCGGTTAACGGAGATATTTGATAAAAGGCATTGGCTATATTGTTAGAGGAGAAGTATATGCCGCTTCCTACAAATAGTAATATAAACAATAAAACAGGTATAAAATGTACTAAACAAACCACAACTTTCTGTTGTCCTAAAAACGTTTTTAATTATTATAACCACATTATAGTTAAATTTTCAAACTAAGAAGTGTTAAAAAATAGCTAGAGTGAAACAGCAGTGTATAAAGGTTAGAGTTGTTTTGGGTATATTCCTTATTTTAGTGCCATTACGGTTTATTTGAAGGTTTGTTTGTATTATCATTAAAATTATCCGTAGCCCTTAGTATTGCTTGCTCATTAGAATGAGCTTCTAGCACGAATAACACCAAATTGTTTGGAACTGCAACCATATGCTCTCTAACTAAACTTGTTGTTGGTACTAAATTTTTTATTCCTCCACTAATTAACAGATCATAAGCTACGCCACTATAACTATTTGTTTCCAAATATTTCTTTAAAAAACGGTTGTTGCCATATTCATCTAACTTTTGCTTAAGATTATTTACATCTAAAGTATATAAATCTACAGTATAATCTGGAGATTTATATTGTATTTGTTTATCTAAAATTGAATTTATATCGTTAATAAAATTTTGTTGTGGTTTATATTTATTAAATACCGTGATTCCTTCGGGCCATAAACTAACATATATTTCTCTAGTTTCTATCGAAACAAGCCCTATATTTGATTGAACCCCTTTAATTAATGGGAAAGGGACTAAAAAAGATTTTGTTACGTTAATATGGTTAAGAGGTGTAAACCTTTTTGAATAATAAGATTCAAGGAAATATCCAGATTTCCATATCCTAATTCTAGTTAGAAGAGAGTTTTTCCCAATCATAACGCTGCTTCCATAATTTCGTTAACCTTTTATAACTTAATTATCATTATAATATATATTGACACAATTTTAAAAACCATATAACTTACAGCCACAGGTTGATATCAATAATAAAACGGTTATAAAAAGCTATTTATTTTTTTATGTTAAATTTAAATATATTGTTACAAAAGATCCGTAACCATTTTATTGAAAAAAAAACGATTTCTATAACAACAGAAGAAGCAACATTTAGTAAAGACTTAAATAACTCTATAACAAGAGCGTTAAATTTTTTACTGTTTATTTTAACCAACAAACCTGGTGTTATACAGGTGTTGGATAATTTAACCAAAAACCCAGATTTTTGGGAGGCTGTCCACGTTAATAATTTTATTGTAAAACACTTAGAAAAAATAATGCCGGCATTGCGTATTGATTACGATGATATGGTTAATTTGTCTACCATGTTGTCTGTGGTTACAACCTTAAGTTTTTATGTTGTAAAATTAAACGAAGGCGTAACTGATCTACAGGCAGAAGCTTTTAGAAACGATATCAAATTTATTTTTGAATATCTTCGAAGCCAAAAAATTTATGATCAACCATCTTCATCATCGTTGTCATTTTGTTGCCCACAACATTTTATTCAGGTTGCGTACACTATAGCCACCACAGAAAAAAAATTAGCTAAATTGAGTGTAACGACATTAACAACAAATGAATTTGATATTAAACAGCAAGAAAGGCTGGCTGAACTAGAGAAAAATTTTTTCATACAAATAGGAATTATTTTAACTACACAAAACGATACTTCAAGTTTAGCTAGAGATTTGTTACTGCGGGCGCATATTATAAAAAAAGAAGCTGAAAAACTAGTATTGTTTCGTTTTGCATCAATAACCAAAAATAGTAGTACTGTAGGCTGCCAACGTACAGATTCTTATAATAGTCTTAACGATAGCTATTCAACTCAAATGATCAGCGGTAACGAGAATAACGATTCTAGCGATCAAGAAAGTAATTTTTTTGGGAAAACTGTTTGTTTATACTAAATGCACCTGAGATTTCGGTATTCTAAAATTAAAATGCTGTTGTTTGAGCCACGAAGTGGCGAGTTTACAGCTTTTTAATTTTAGAATACCGAAATCTCAGGTGCATTTATAGTATCCCTAAAATTTATGTGTGTTTAGCATGGAAAGACAAGCATCTAGTTCGGTAATATTTGCTATTGACGTAAAAAAAGAAGTCACAAATCTATACAATTTTTCTTCTGGTGCGCCCCATTCATAAAATCCGCAATTGTTTTGTCTTAAATAGGTGGCGCATTTGGAGGAAAATTTCACAAATAGTTCATTAGATTCAACAGGATATATAATTTCTATGTTATGTTTAAGAAATACTTGGGCAAGTTGTTTAGCCATAAAATTAGCATGGGCTGCATTTTTAAGCCATAAATCTTGGTGTAAATATGCTAAAAATTGGCAAGAGAAGAACCGGGACTTAGATGTAAGTTGGCCGGATCTTTTAAGCGTGTAATCAAAATTTTCAGCATATTTATGGTTAAAAAATACTATCGCTTCTGCGCAAATCGCCCCGTTTTTTGTGGCGCCAAAACTAAGTACATCGATTCCGGTTTTCCAGGTTATGTCTGCGGGACTACAATTAAGAGCGACAAGGCTATTAGCAAAACGCGCCCCATCCATATGGATTGGTAAATTATGTTCCATAGCGATTTTATGTATTTCTGTTAGTTCTTGAACAGTATATATAGTGCCGCATTCGGTAGCCTGGGTTATACTGATACAGCCAGGCTTTTGTTCGTGCGGTCTAGAAGAAAATGAGTGTAAAATTTTTTTACTTAAAGAATCCGGGTTAATTTTTCCGTTAACCCCCTCTAAAGTTACTAGCTTTGCCCCTCCGGTAAAAAATTCTGGAGCGCCGCATTCGTCCGTATTAATATGAGCTTTATTGTGGCAGTATATAGCCTCGTAAGACTTGGTTAACAAGACAAGGCTAAACAATTTGCAGCGGTACCGGTGTTCGTTAAAAATATAATTACTTCTTTTTCAAAAACCTCGGACAATTTTTTTTGTAATATTAAAGAATAATCGTCGGCCCCATAAGAAGATTGGAAACCTTGGTTCGCTTTTGTTATTGCTTCAATAATCTCCGGATTTGTTGGCGCTACATTGTCGCTCTTGAAATTCATTGTCGTTCCTCTTGGATTTGTTAAGACGGCGAACAGAATACTCCAACAGCAAAAAATATCAAATAAAATTCTTCGTAAAACAAAGAATAGCCTAAAAATAGCCTTAAGGTTACGGTATGATGATGTTGCACGCAAGATTAATGTTCCACGTGGAACATGGTCTGCTGATTAGGTGACAGTAAGTTGACACTGTTGTGTGCGATTTATACCATTAGACTAGTGTTATAGAGAGCGATTATATATGGACCAAACAAAAAATAATAATACTACAGAAGATTCTTATAATTCCTCTAGTATTCAAGTTTTAAAAGGCCTAGATGCTGTTAGAAAGCGCCCCGGCATGTATATTGGTGATACCGATGATGGTACGGGTTTACATCATATGGTCTTTGAGGTGGTGGATAACTCTATAGATGAGGTTTTAGCAGGAAGTTGTTCTAATATCGAAGTAATTATTCGTGGGGATAATTCTGTAACAGTCAAAGATAATGGTCGTGGTATTCCGGTCGACATACATGCAGAAGAAGGTAAATCAGCGGCGGAAGTTATTATGACAATCCTTCATGCTGGGGGTAAATTTGATAATTCCTCATATAAAGTATCTGGCGGGTTGCACGGGGTTGGGGTTTCTGTAGTTAATGCGTTATCAGAGAAGTTGCATTTGTTGATTAGAAAAAATGGAAAAATTTACGAACAAGATTATGAACTAGGCAACCCTATTGCTCCGTTAGAAGTTAAAGGAGAAACAAAAGGGCATGGTACAGAGATAACCTTTAAGCCTAGTAAGCAAATTTTTACTAATATAGTATTTAGTTACGATATTTTAGCTAAAAGATTACGAGAATTATCTTTTTTAAATAAGGGGGTAATAATCGGGCTGTATGACGAGAGAACAGGTAAAAAAGATAGTTTTTCCTATCAAGGTGGTATTAAAGAGTTTATTGAACATTTAAACCGTAACAAAACCCCAATAACACCGGAAGTGCTGTATATTTGTAGTGAAAAACAAGAAATGGTTGTTGAAGTAGCTATGCAATGGAACGATGGTTATCAAGAAAATGTTTTTTGTTATACTAATAATATTCCACAAAAAGATGGTGGAACGCATTTGTCTGGGTTTAAAAATGCTTTAACAAGAACGTTAAATAATTATATAGAAGAATCTAACGCCAACAAAAAAAATAAAATTGTAACTACCGGGGATGATGCTAGAGAAGGGTTGACAGCGGTATTGTCCGTTAAAGTACCTGATCCGAAGTTTTCTTCCCAAACCAAAGATAAATTAGTTTCTTCGGAAGTAAAAGCAGTGGTGGAAGCGGTTTTTGGAGAAAAACTACAGCAATATTTACAGGAAAACCCACAACAAGCAAAATTAATAGTTGGCAAAATTATTGATGCAGCAAGGGCAAGAGAAGCAGCTCGAAAAGCAAGAGAAATGACTAGAAGAAAAAGTGCGCTAGATATTGCTGGTTTGCCAGGAAAATTAGCGGATTGTCAAGAAAAAGATCCAAAACTATCGGAGTTATTTTTAGTTGAGGGTGATTCGGCAGGAGGATCTGCTAAGCAGGCTAGAGACAGGAAAACGCAAGCAATTTTACCTTTAAAAGGTAAAATTTTAAATGTAGAAAAAGCAAGGTTTGATAAAATGTTACAAAGTGCCGAAATTGGTACTTTAATTACAGCATTAGGTTGCGGAATAGGGCGAGAAGAGTATACCCCTAATCAGCTTAGGTACCATAAAATAGTTATTATGACAGATGCTGATGTAGACGGTTCGCATATTAGAACATTATTATTAACATTTTTTTATCGACAAATGCCAGAATTAATTGAAAGAGGGCATATTTATATTGCTCAACCACCCTTGTATCGGATAAAACAAGGGAAACAATTGCGTTATGTTAAAGATGATAATGCTTTAGAGGAACATTTGGTGCAATTGGCGTTAGAAGATACTTTTCTATATTCAGCGCCAAATCAAGAACCAATTCCTACTAAAAAGCTGCACAATTTAATAATGCAGTATCGTGAAGCAGAGCATGTTATTAAACGTCTATCAAAAATATACCCCAGGGAACTTTTAGATGGTTTACTGCATGTGCCAGTTTTAGAGTTACAGAAACTTCAATCAGAAGCAGCATTACAAGTTTGGGTTAATAAATTGCAAGCATATATGCAGCAGCATGGTAAACCAGGGGTAAATTACGAAGTAAAATATGGATTTTGTAACGAAAGAAAAGTATTTTTACCACAAATTAAAATGACTATTCATAGTGTAGAAACAGTATATGCTTTTAATTATGATTTTTTCTTTAGTAACGATTATCAATTAATGGGAATGTTGAGTTCAGTCTTAGAGAGTTTGTTACAGGAAGGAGCATATATTAAGCGAGCAGAAAAAATAAAATATGTTAATAATTTTAAAATTGCCGTGGATTGGTTAATGAACGAAGCTAAGCGAGGGCAACAGATCCAACGGTATAAAGGGTTAGGTGAAATGAACCCGGAACAATTGTGGGAAACCACTATGGATCCTAGTGTTCGGCATATGGTAATAGTTAAAATTGAAGACGCCGTAGCGGCTGATGCAATGTTTACTACATTGATGGGCGATGATGTAGAAGCTAGGCGTGATTTTATCGAAACTAATGCATTGTTAGCTGTTAATATAGATGTTTAGAGCCTGTTAAAAAATAACTTGTCTATTTTAACAGGCTCTAAGTATATTATAAAGATGGTCCTACTCGAAACAAAGATAAAGGATTTTGTGGTTGGGGATAGGTAGGAGAGGCGTTTGGGGAGGTATTCTGGGATGGAGCAGAAGAAGTTTTATGTTGGGGAGAATTGTTTAAGCTACCTGCAGGAGAATTGGTGATGCTACCTGGTAACGATGGGAGTTCAGGCTCAATAGAAGACAAACTAGTTTTTATTTCGCTAGACATGGCGTTAGACAGGGTAGGTGGGTCGATTTCATCTATAGAGTCGTTAGTAAGCTTTGCTTTATAGAAATCTATAATAGGGTTGTGTATTGGAGTAACAGTAGTTATTTCCATAGCTCTTAGTTTTTTTTCTAAAGATTCTTGATTTTTTGAGTGTTGAGAGGACGAGTTTTCTTCTTGGTGAGAGGATGAGCTATTCGAATATTGTTCATCTTGGCTGGATTGAGTGTCTGAGCGCTGTCGTTCACTATCGCTTTGTTTATTATCATAATCTGAGCATGCTGTAGGTGACAATGGACATTTTGGAATGTTCGATGGTTGTTCTGTTTGGTTTAAATGTGTTCTAGAATCTGAGCATTCTAGAAAATCTAAATGTTTATGTTTATCTAAGTGTTCTGTTAAGATTGGGAATTCACTAGTTGTGCTTAAGCAAGCAAGATAATATGGTTGCATTTCTTTTATTTGTTTAGTAATAATTCGTTGTTTTGGCATAAAAGTATTGATTAAGTTTTGAAAATAAGATTGCTGTATTAGGCGTTTTATTTGATTCAGTCTAGTTTGTGGTTGTTCGTTAAATAATATATTTAACGCGCTTTGTTTATATTTATTTTGTATAGGCAAAGCACTATATATGTCTGTAATACGTTCTGGATTATCTTTGGCTAAATTAATTAATTTTTGTAATAGTATATATGCATCTTTATTTTTATGTTTCGTTAAAATAAGGTATAAACCACTACAGCCATAGGAATCTTGTAGTGCTAAAGTTTTATATAATTTTTGTAGTATTTGAGGGTTGTTTGATAATTTTTGTAGAGATAGCAAGTTAAAAACATCATATAATTCTTTGATTTTTACTAAATCATCTCCAGCCAAACGAGTTAATTCATCAAAAGTTAATTCAATAATTTTATTTATTATAGCATCTTGGTTATAAGGGTTTATGGCGACTGAAAGATAGCTTTTTAAAAACATTAACAGATCTTTGTCGGGTTTTTTTAACACAAAAATAATGTCGTTTACTTCTTTGTGTTTTTTAAATTTTTTTTTTGTAAGCAATTTAAGTAAACGCTGTTTAAATGGTTGCTCATCGTTAGGTATCATTATATTTATTATCCTTAAATAACAAGTTTAGTCTATGGTTTCCGAACTTGTTATGGTCATTTAAAATTGTGGTATTATGGTGTGTATATGCCGAAATTCAAATGTATATACAAGTGTAGGCCATAGGGTTTAAAGGGTTTAGTTTGTTGTCAATTAGCGTTTTTGTGATAGTAGGTCGTTTATTATGTTGATATCCTCCATAGAATAATAATAAAAAAATAAACCAATTTTATCTTTTTAATTTTAGGGGATATAAAAGATAAAATTATTTAGGTGGGGTTGAAGTAAATAGAGATATATTATTTTTTTACCCCATCTTTTTTATTGTGGCAATTGTCTCTCCGACTTTGATTTCTTTATTAATAAAGAAATTATCAGAAAAAGTAATTTTATTGTTTTCTAATAAAAGGATTACGGTAGAGCCTAATTTAAACAACCCCATTTCTTGAAAGCTTTTTAATGTTATGGAGTTGGCTGGATAATTCCAGTTCGTTATGGAACGTGGTTTTATGGGGGTAACTTGTCCATGCCAAGAAGTTACTATGCTTCCTACAATCATAGCTCCTACAAGAATAATGGTTATTTTACCTATTTCACTGTTAAAAATAGAGATCACTCTTTCGTTATTAGTAAAAAGATTTGGTATTTTTTCGACTATGGCAGTATTTACTGAAAACAATTTGCCAGGGATATATAACATCTTTTCTAGGGTGGCATTAAATGGCATATGTATTCGATGATAATTATGTGGAGCTAAGTAAATCGTGATAAATTTACCATCAGAAAATGGTTGTAGATCTATTGGGTTTGTGGAAGCTAATAAGTTAGTTAAACTTAGATTAGTATTTTTAACATTAAGTAAAGTATTGTTTTTTATATCACCATATTGAGTAATAAATCCATCTGCTGGGCTTATTATAGAATTGGGGGTCTGATCAGGAGATCTGGCATTAATATGTAGTTTACGTGTGAAAAAATCATTATAATTCTTATAAGCAAGCGGGTTAGTTTGGGTTGTTTCTTGCATGTTAACAGAAGGATAGAATTTTAAAAAACAATTAATTAAAAAATTTTTGATCCAAATTATTTCACAATTTGCTAATAATTGAGCTAATTTATTTATATAGTGATGTGGTAATAAGTATTGTAAAAAAAGATCCATAGGTGCATCATAAATAATATGGAAAATAAATTCAACGAAAATACTTCTCATAATTTAATATGGGTTGATTTAGAAATGACTGGGCTTAATCCAGATCAAGATCATATTTTAGAAATAGCGATAGTAATTACTGATCAAAACTTAAACATAATTGCGGATGATTTTGATCTAATAATTAAACAACCAACAGAAACTTTAGCCTTAATGAATGAGTGGGTTAAAGAGACTCATAGTAAAAATGGGCTATTAAATCTGGTGTTAGATAGTAGTATTGATTTGAAGTCAGCTGAAATTAAAGCGTTAGATTTTATTAAAAAATACGTACCTAAGCACATTTCTCCAATATGTGGGAATAGCATTTGTTTAGATAGGAGGTTTTTATTTAAACATATGCCAACATTAGAACAATATTTTCATTATCGTAATATCGATGTTAGTACAGTAAAAAATTTAGGGCTATATTGGTTTCCAGAAAAGGTTAAAAATTTAAATAAAACTGATAGTGCTCATAGGGCTATAGACGATATTTTACAATCTATTGCCGAATTACAGTTTTATCGAGATAATTTGTTTTGTAAGTAAAAACATCCTAAGATTTTTTTATGGGAAAAATCAAGTCATTTACGACTGACCAATCATGTCAAGATTATATTAATAATTTATATAAAGATATTTTTTATGATTTAGGCTCCTGGATTGGTAAAGTAGCTTTACAGGTTTTTTTAAAAACATCGGTTAAAAAAGCGTGCGGTATAGAAGCATCTGATGCTAGGTACAGATGTGCTGAAAAAATTTATAAATCAGTCTCCACAACCATCACCGTATTATTTTAAATATTTTAAACAACAATGGTGAAACAGTACCGAGGCGGCGCGGCACAATCAATAATCGTAGTAGTAAATTATTTAGTATATTTTAGGATATCAATTAATTAATTATTATTTTAAATTTTTATTAATAAATAAAAATAATAATTAAGGAGATTTATGTCAAAAAAAATAAAAGCATTTTCTTTAATGGAGTTATTAATAGTATTGGCGATTATAGGGTTATTAGCTGCAATCGCTATTCCGTTTTATAAAAATTATGTAATTAAAGCAAAAATGGTAGAGTTGTTTATGTTGGCAGATGTTCATAAATTAAAATTAGCTGAAAGGTTAATGAATGGAGAGGCGGAGAGTATAAATGTTAATAACGTAATTAATAATCCTAGTGAATTAGTAGAAAAATTAGAATATATAAACTTGGAAAATAAAAAATATATTTTAAAATTTACGGTCAATATGAATAATCTAGGGGTAACACCCATTCAAGGTCATCCGTTAATTATTAAATTTGTTGGAGAAGAAAATAGAGAAGGCAACTTAATGTCCTGGAGTTGTCTACATAATCCTGGTTTTATAGATTTTGTACCAAAAAGCTGTAAAGAAGAAAACGCTTAATATTTGTATAAATTGTTTGAGCGTGACGGTACACGGTTTGATGGGGATTATCCTACATGTTTTTGCGAGATTTCTGCATGCACAAAAACGAATAGATATTTAAAATAGGCCAATAAAATAGTGTATATACCTAAAATAACATAAAAAAAATAATAACAACAATAAAAAAATAATGAGGTATATTATGAAGGAGATTAAGATCCAAATAAGACATTCTTTTGGTAAAAAACGTTACTGTGTGTCTGCATCTAATAAAGAAATTTATCTCACAGATAAAGAAGCTGGAATCATAAGTTGTTTAATTAATGGTTTGCGACCAAAAGAAATTGCTTGGGAGTTAACGTCAAGTTTAAATACGGTTAACACGCATTTAGCAAACATTAAAATTAAATTAGGTTGTGACAGTATTTTTCAGTTGGGTATGGTTTTAGGTAATTGGATTGCTACAGAGGAAAATGTTTTTTCTAATAAATAAAGTTATCTAGAGAGGAAATATAATATAATTTGGGGTATAATTAATATTATGAATGTAAATGAATTATTAATTAATTTATACAACAAGAAAACTATTGCAGAAATAGAACAGTTAGCGATAACTGAATTTAAGGTTTCTAGTTTGGATTTAATGCAAAGGGCTGCTAAAGCTTGTGTAGATCAGTTGTTAGAAGATTTTCCAAATGCCCAGAGGTTTATTGTTTTTTGTGGTGTTGGTAAAAATGCCGCAGATGGAGAACATATTGCAGAACAACTCCAAAATTTAGGAAAAAAAATACAAATAATAAAAGCAACAGAATGGCAAGAAGATGTAAAGTTAGAAGCAGATGTAATTGTGGATGCTTTATTTGGGGTTGGAATTAATAGAGAATTAGTCGGGGTTTGGCGACAGATAGTAGATAAAATTAATAATAGCAAAATTCCTGTATTGTCCATTGATTTACCATCAGGAATAGAGCCTGATACAGGTAAAATTTTAGGATCGGCGGTTAAAGCCAATGTTACTATGACTTTCATAGGATTAAAAAAAGGGTTGTTTACTGGAAAAGCTAAAAATTATGGCGGTAATATCAAATTTAACAATCTTGGATTACCTATGGAGGTATATAATAATGCTGTTTGTAGTGCCAAGCGGTTAACACGCAAAGATTTTAAAAACCTGTTAACCAAAAGGGAACCAGCGGCCCATAAAGGGGATTTTGGCAAATTATTAATTTTGGGCGGACAAGATGGAATGACTGGCGCAGCCTTACTAGCTGGTAAAGCAGCATTAAGGACTGGGGTTGGAATAGTATATGTGTTAGCTAATAGTAAGCAGCCACAAATAGCTCATAATTCTTGTTTAGAAATACAGATCCAAAGTTTTTCTGGAGTTAAACAGATCAAAGAATTATTAGCAAGAGCTACGGTTTTATTATTAGGTTCTGGTTTAGGGGTAGATCGTAATGCTCAAGTATTTTTTGATAAAGCAATGCAAAGTGATTTACCATTGATTATAGATGCTGATGGGTTAAATGTTTTGGCTGATAGTATTCAAGAAGGATTCCAACCTGTTAGAGAAAATTGGATCTTAACGCCGCATTCTAAGGAAGCGGCCAGATTATTACAAACAGATGTTGCGACTATAGAAGCTAATCGGTTTGCTGCAATAGAACAATTAACAAAAAAATATAAGGCAACGGTAGTTTTAAAAGGAGCTGGGACTTTAATTAAAGAATATCGATCTGATAGTAAAAAAAGAGAAGATATTTCCCCGGTTTATGTTTGTGATTTAGGTAATCCTGGAATGGCAACGGCAGGCATGGGAGATTTATTAGCGGGCATTATAGCAGCTTTAGTTGCGCAAAAACTTAGTTTAAAAGATGCTTGTAATTTAGGGGTTTTTATTCATGCGTTAGCGGGTGATATTGTTGCTAGAGATGGACAAAGAGGGATAGTTGCATCAGATTTATTAGGGTTTATTAAGGGAATTGTTAATACTGTTTGTGAAGGTTGATAAACTAAGGAGCTGTTCAAGAATAACTTTCCCATTTTAAAAATCAATTAGGCAGCCTGAAAAAATAAAAACATGGTTTTAACGTAACAATATAATGAATGGTGCCTAAGAGATTTTTAAAATGGGAAAGTTATTCTTGAACAGCTCCTAAAAAAACAGCTGCAAGCCAATAAATGTAATTATCCAAAAAATAATAGTCATCCAAATTCCGAATTTCATAAACTCGCTTCCTGAATAACCGCCCGGTCCTGCAATTAAAGTATTTACTTGGTTCGATGATAATATAAAAGTATTAGATGTAGCTAAGGCAACAGTTAGAGCAAATATTTTAGGATCAGCATTTAAAGTTGTTGCTAATTCTAAGGCTATTGGTACCAATAGAATTGTTGCTCCAACGTTAGAAATTACCAATGCCAAACAACTAGCTATAATTGTTAATGCTATCTGGACCATCCATGGAGATATAGTAATATTTACTTGGGTTATTATATTAATGAGCCATTCTGTTGTCCCAGTAGTTTGCAATACTAACCCTAAGGGGATTAATCCGGCTATTAGAAAAATGGTTTTCCAGCTAACGGCTTTATAGGCTTGATCAATTGAAAGCACTCCAGTTGCTATCATCCCAACAGCCCCAATTAAAAACCCTACTGAAATTGGCAGCCAATTAGAGATCACAAAAAAAATTGATAACAAAAAGAAGCTAATCGCAAAAGGCATTTTTTTTGGGTAAAATTTGTCTAAAGGATATGAAGTAGTTAATACAAAAAAGTCTGGGTTTTCTTTAAAAGCATTTAATGCCTCCCAGTTACTAAACATCCCTAAAGTATCGCCGCTACGTAACGTTAAGTGGTTTAACTCTTCGCCACTAGATACGGTATTATTTCTAAATAACGCTAATACTTGAAGTTTGTGGGTGCGTTTCATGTGTAGTTCTTTAATTTCGGTACCAATTAATTGAGAGCTGGGAGGTATTACTGCTTCGCTTAATCCCGCTTTGGTCGGGTGTAAAAGTTCTGCAAACACATCTAATTTTGGTAGTATTTTTAGATCGTTATCTTTAGCAAATTGCTTTATTTCATCATAATTACCCATAATGGCAAGAATTGCATTTGGTTTTATTATGGTTTTTCTTAAAGGAGGGAAAAGATATTCTTGATCTTGCCATATTGCAAGTACAGAAGAATTATTTGGGATGCTTTGTTCTAATTGTTTTAGAGTAAAATTAGCTATAAAACTTTTAGAGCTTAATTTTAATTCACATATATCAGTGTCTTTAGAATAAGTTTTTTTAAAATATGCTTTAGTAGCAGCACTGCTAGCGGTTACAGTAGTGGGTTCATTAGTCTTTAGTTTTTTACTAGCAAAAGATAAATAAATAATGCCACTAATTAGTAACATTATACCAATAGGAATTACTTCAAATAGGTGAAATGGTTCAATAGTTTTTTTATGTTGAAAAGTAGCAAATTGATCAATGTTGGCTAATAAACTATTTAACATAATCAATGGGGTGGAGCTTACCATAGTTAAAGTGCCACCTAACATGGCGCAAAATGCCATTGGTAATAATAAGAATTTTTTTTCTATACCAGTTCTGGAGGTAATTTTAGTAATAGTTGGTAATAAAAGGGCTACTGTTCCAGTAGAGCGCATAAAGCTAGATAATAACCCAGAAGTGATCATCAACAAAAGGTTGATTTTATTTGGGCGTTCTCTAGCTATTTTTAGTAACCATTTTGCAACTATTAAGCTTATTCCAGAATTTTCTATACCATAACTCATTATCATTATAGAGATTAAAGATATTACTGCTTCGCTAGAGAATCCGGAAAAAAGTTGTTCTGGCGGTAAAAGTTTAGTAATACCTATAATTACTAACACTAGTACTGCTACTACGTCTGATCTTAAAATACGTGAAAAAAATAAAAAAGCAGTGAATATTAAGATAATTAATGACAATAGAATATTTATGTTTATCGTGGATAGTTGCTCTAGCAAGGCTGATCCTTTTTGTTTATTATACTAAGTATTAATTGTTATATATAAGATTTTAATACAAAAACTAGATCCCAAATTTTATGCCCTAGAGATATGCCGATTTTTTCGAATTTAGTTGTTGGGCGAACAAGGTACGGAGCTGTGTTTTTTGGTTGGTCAAATTCTGGAAAATCGGTCATTATCTTAATAATATAGGCAGCATAAGCATCAGAATCCGTTGCAATATGTAGAATACCGTTAATAAGTAGTTTATTTTTGATTATATTTATAAAATCTTTTTGGATGAGACGGCGTTTATGATGTTTTCGTTTTGGCCATGGATCCGGGAAAAAAATTTGTATTTTAGATATACTGTGGTCATAAATTTTTTGTAATGTTTCTTTAGCTTCTCCGTAAATTATTTTAATATTAGTTAAATTTTTATGTTTTATTTGTTTTATTAAATTTGCTATACCTTTTTTATATAACTCTATTCCAATAAAAGTATATGTAGGCATAGATTCGCATAGTGGTAATAATTGTTCACCATTTCCGAAACCGATATCTATTATAGCTTTAGATTGTTTAGTAAAAATATTAGTAAGTTCTTTGGGTAGCAATTGTGTTGAGGTGAGACAATAATTGGTAAATTCAGTATCTAAAATAAATTTTTGATGGCTAGATATTCTATTTCTTTGCGCAGGAAATTTATTTAAGTTTATTTCGGTAATGTTCATTTTCAATTTTTTTTATGCAATATATAATATTTTGTCTAAACTAAAAAAATGATTAAGCTTTTTAATTTTATTCTTAAATCAATAATAGGGATACTATTATTGTTGGCTATTGGTATAGTTAGCATAATAGTATTTGTAAATCCAGGTAATTATAAACCACAGATTAGCTCATTTGTAGAGAAACAAACCGGATATCAATTGCACATTGACGGTGATATTAAGTGGTCTTTGCTACCATTTAGTCTTTATATACAAGATATTGTTGTTATGAATAAAACTAGCTTAGAGAAATTATTAGAGTCTAAAGAAGCGAGAGTCATTATTAAGCCGATCGACTATATTATGGCTGTGTTTACAAACAAGAAAAAGCAAGCATTTTTATTAAAGCTAAATGCTACTGTTTTTTATGGATTAAAAACTAAATTGAATGTAGAAAGTAATATTAATGTTGGTTTAGGCTCATTACAGGTAGATGGTAATGTAAAACTATTGCCTATAGAATATCAAAATGACACTAAAGCAGTTCCTTTAACTATAGCGTTTACTCTTGATAAAGGGGGCGTATCTATTATTGTTGATGAAAAAAATGTAGATGTTCAAGTTATAAGTAAAATATTTGTTTCAGAGTCATTATTGTTTGGGGTTGGTAATATTAAAGTTAATTTATCTTCGGCAAGGAACAATAATGAAAAAGGATTATTAAATAATTTAGCTGGTACTATGGATGTATCGATTAAAGATGGTAAAATAAAAGGGATTGATATTTTTAGTACTTTGGCTCAAGCGGAGAACAATTTAAACGCTTTATTTGATACTATGCGAGGGAATGTAAAGCAAGGTATTGATGTTTTATTGTCTAATGACTCTAAGGCTATTAATAATGTATTAGGAGAAAATTATTTTTCTGGTTTTTCTAGTCTAAAATTACAAGCTTTTTTTAAAGGAGGGGTTGCTAGTCAGTCTACATTGTCATTGCAACATCCATCTTATACAGTGCAAGGAGTTGGGTTAATAGATTTACCTAAGAATAATTTGGATTATCAATTTTATGCGGTTTTAAATAAATTTACCAATAATGAACCACAACAGGTTGCTCAATATGTACATACTGTGCCGTTGTTAATTAAGATTAATGGTCCTATAAATCAACCAGTTTTTTCTATTAATAAAGAAGAGTATTTGCGAGCGGCATTGCAAGAGTTACAAAAGAGTTTGTTTAGTGGAGCTGTAGGTGCTTTACTTAAAAAGCCAGACTTTAACGCTGAATAGATCTATACCGAAAACTCATATGCATTCAGTATAATTTCATTCGATGATATTACAAAATCTTTGTTCAAAAACAGGCAGTTTATGCAAAGAGATTGCTTCTTGTAAATGGGTTTTGTTAATTTGTTCGTTAGCTGCTAAGTCAGCAATTGTGCGCGCTATTTTCAAAATACGATAATAACTTCTAGCTGATAATTTTAATTTTTTTATAGCTAATTGCATTATGTTGATGCATTCATGATCAAGAGGACAATAAATTTTAATTAGTTTATTGTTTAGAAAAGCATTTAATTTATTTTGTCTGGATATTTGTATGTTGTTTGCTAGTTCAATATTTTTTTTTATAAATGAAGAATTATAGGGATTTTTAGGTTTGTTAGTACTAGTTAGTAGTTCTGTAGGTACGGTTGGTACTTCTATACATAGATCTATACGATCTAGCAATGGCCCAGATAATTTTGCTAAATATTTATTAATTTTTTCTTTGGAGCACTGGCATCTAATGTTGGGGTTACCAAGATTACCGCAAGGACAGGGGTTCATGGCTGCTATTAATTGAAATTGAGCGGGCAATTCTATTTGTTGTTTAGCTCTGGCAATGGCTATTTTCCCTGATTCTATTGGTTCTCTTAATGCCTCCAAAACATATCGACTAAATTCTGGCAGTTCATCTAAAAATAATATTCCATGGTGTGCTAAAGAAATTTCCCCCGGTTTTGGGATAGAGCCACCACCTACTAATGCTGCACTAGATATAGTATGATGTGGGGTGCGAAAAGGTCTGTTTTTCCAGCAATGTTCTCGATCTAAACCTTTAAGCGAATAGATGGCAGATACTTCTAATGCTTGCATAGTAGATAATTCAGGCATAATTGTAGGTAATCTACTAGCTAGCATGGTTTTACCAGTTCCAGGTGGGCCAACCATTAATAAATTATGCCCACCAGCAGCGGTTACTTCTAATGCTCGTTTTGCATGCATTTGTCCTTCTATATCAGCTATATCTAAATTATTTGATTGGTTAATAACGTAGGGATTATTAATAGGGTTATTTATAATTGGGTTAATAATTTTAGTGTTACGCAAATGTTCGTATACTTCTAATAAATGAGAGGCAGGATATACTATATTGTCCCCAATTAAATTGGCCTGGAAAAAATTTTCTTTAGGAATAATTAGATTTCTGCCGGCAGTTTTGGTAGCCATAGCAAAAGGGATCACCCCGCTAATAGGGCGTAATTTTCCAGTTAGGGCTAATTCGCCAGCAAATTCAAAATTATGTAAACGGCTGGTTTTTAGTTGTTTAGTTGCTGATAAGATCCCTATGGCTATTGGTAAATCGAAGCGGCCGCCTTCTTTTGGTAGATCTGCTGGAGCTAAATTAATAATGATTTTATGATTAGTAAATTTTAATCCACTATTAATAATAGCGCTTCTAACTCGTTCTTTACTTTCTTTAACAGCAGTTTCTGGGAGGCCTACTATAGTAAATCCTGGCATTCCGTGAGAAATATGAGTTTCTACGCTTACTAATGGCGCAGAGATACCAACCGATGCTCTACTATATAAAACGGATAATTTAGATTTCATAGTATGTAAAATAAATTATTACCGTCTATAAAAACATAGTGTTTTTGTTAAACAATAATTTTTTGTGGATAATTTTAAGAGTTTGAAGTTAATTAAGTAAGATCTATTTGTAAAACACGGCATAGGTGCCTAATACTATTAGGGAAAGCCCTATATATTGATTTAGTTTTAGTGATTCTCCCAGATAAAATGTTGAGAAAAATATAAAAACTACCATAGTTATAACTTCCTGGATAGTTTTTAATTGTACTACTGAAAAGTATTGATGCCCTATGCGATTAGCGGGGACTTGTAGACAATATTCAAACAGGGCTATTCCCCAGCTGGCTAATATAACTATAATTAATGGGTGATTAGCAAATCTAAGGTGCCCATACCAAGCAAAAGTCATAAATACATTAGCAGAAGTAAGCAATCCTATAGTAGTAAATAATACAGATATTTTATCCATTAATAATTATTTTCCGCTGAGTAGTCGTTCTTCTAAAATCACTTTTTCTTCTGGGGTGGCAAAAACTACTAGTACATCGTGTTCTGATAAAACAGTAGTTGGTATAAGATTTTCGTATCGTTTGCCGTCTCTAATTAAATATTTAAAACTATATTCGGTTGTATTGTCAGAATTGTTATTTTCTGGGAATATATTTTCCATGGTTTTGTTAATTGCGGCAGCTCCTTCAGGAACAATAATAGTTTGTAAACTACGTCTAGCGTGATCTTCTGCCTCTAATACGTTTATTTCTTCGTTTCCTTTGTATAAATGACGAAGCATTTCATATCTAGACGAATGTGTTTTGATAACTTTATTGATAATTTTAGTGGTTGGTACTCCTAAAGCGAACAGTAAATGTGAAGCCAGCATGATACTGCCTTCTAAAATTTCTGGCACTATTTCAGTAGCTCCTGCTTCTTCAAACGCTTTTATAGTCGTGTCATCTTTAGTTCTAACAAAAATTTGAAAATTAAGATGTAAACCGCGTAGATATTTAACAATATTTAAATTAACTACTTCGTCAGCAAAACTTAAGACGACCATTTTAGCTCTAGCTATTCCGGCGGCTAATAATACTTCTGGATCGTTAGCGTTTCCATAAAAAACTTGTTCTCCAGCCATAGAGGATTTTTGTAGTAAAGTAGGATCTAAATCCAGAGCTAACCAATTAATTTTTTCTTGTTCTAAAAATCTTGCTAAAATTTGTCCTACTCGACCAAATCCGCAAATAATAACATGGTCATGTAACTTATCGGTATGATCTATTAATGCAGCAATTGGATGATAAGGAGCGGTTTGGGAGGTGCTTTTTAGTTTTATAAATAATTTAGTGATTAAATGGTTGAATCTAATAAATAATGGTGCCAGCATTATGCTAATTACTACAGCAGCAAAAATAATTGGTTTTTGTTCAGGGCCTATTATTTTGTGGTTAATAGCTTCTGTTAATGCTACAAACCCAAATTCACCGCCTTGAGCTAAAATAATTCCGGTTTTTACAGCGGACTCTAAATTAAGGTTGCTAAGTAATTTTACTATTAAAATTACTATAATAGTTTTAGCTGCAATTAATATACATAAAATAAATAATACTGGTGCCCAAATATCAGGCAAACTTTGTAAATCTAGATATGATCCCACGATTATAAAAAACAATCCTAACAGCACCTCTTTAAATGGTCGAATATCAATTTCTATTTGTTGTCTAAATTCAGTTTCACCTAACATTAATCCTGCTAAAAATGCACCAAGAGGCATAGATAATTCAAAATAATAAGTAGTAGCTGCAGCGCTTAGGGTTACCAATAGAGTTGCTATCATGAATAATTCAGTAGAGTGTGCTTTTACTACTTCATGGAATAGAGGTCTAATAAGTCTAGAGCCAATTATGACCATTGCTAGAAATATTCCAGCACCTTTTAAAAGGGTTATTAAAAAAATATGAAATAAAAATTCTTGTTTATGATTAAGAGCTGGAATAATTATTAATAATAAAATTGCAGCAATATCTTGAAATAATAAAATTTTTATAGATAGTTTTCCGTAACTGGTCTGGTGTTCTTTTTGTTCTTGTAGCTGTTTTAATACAACAGCAGTAGATGATAGTGATAGGCTAGCACCGATAATGCAAGCCTGCCTTAAAGAAACGCCGAACAAGTAAACTAGCCAAGACAGAGCTGCGCTACATAGTAATACTTGTAGTCCGCCAATACCAATTAGAGCTTTTTTACTGGTCATTAATTGAGACACAGAGAATTCTAGTCCTAAGGTAAACATTAAAAAAACAATACCAAATTCCGCTAAAACATGCATGCTGTCTATGCTGGGGATCCATCCTAAACCACCCGGCCCCACCAAAATACCTACAGATAAATAGCCTATAATTGGTGGTAAGCTTAACCTTCTGCAGATAACTAGAAATACCACAGAGCAAAGTAGTAAGATTAATATATAATAAAAACTTTCCATATAAATTAAATTTTAGCATTATATGGTAAAATATTTTAATTTTTTATAAATTAATATACTGAACTATGTATAATTTTATATTTACAATAATTAAGTTTTTTCAATATCGTTCTTTACTTAAAAGTCAAGAATTCGTTGTGGATAAAATTGTTTCGTTAGATTTAAACAAGTTAAAACAAGAAAATATTGCAGCTTTAATATTGGATTTTGATGGGGTGTTAAGTTCGGAGGGAGAGATCTCTCCTGTACCAGAAGTAATAGAATGGCTAGATAAAGCCATACCACTTTTTAGTAAAAAAATTTTTATATTATCTAATAATCCATTATTAGAAAGGAAGCAATTTTTTGATAAATATTTTAATAATCAAATTGAATTTATAGTTGCCAGGCCAAAACCTGATCCAGAAGGTATTATGACAATATTTAATAATTTACAGTTGTTAGAACATATAAAAAAATCTCAAATTTTACTTGTAGATGATAGATTAGCCACGGGTATTTTAGCAGCTAAAATTTTTGGTATAGCTAGTTGTTTAGTAAAACGACCTTATGTTAACCTAAAAAGAAGGTTATTTGAAGAATTGTTTTTTATGTTTATTAGAAAAATAGAAAGGTTATTGGTATGGCATTTGTAGTTACAGAAAATTGTATTAATTGTAAATATACTACTTGCGTAGAAGTATGTCCTGTAGATTGTTTTCACGAAGGACCTAATTTTTTAGCTATAGATCCTGATGAGTGTATAGATTGTGGTTTATGTGAATCAGAGTGTGCGGCTAATGCTATTTTTGCTTTGGATGATGTGCCAGAGGAGCAAAAGAAATTTATTGAATTAAATGCTAAGTTAGCTAAAAAATGGCCAGTAATTACTGCTAGCAAAGAAAGTTTTCCTGATGCCGACAATTGGAACGGTAAGCCAAATAAATCAAAATATTTGGAAAAATAGTTTAAGGTTTATTGCGATTTAATACAAGTTGAAGGATAAAGATTATTTTGATTGGAAAAATAAATAGTTTGGCAGCTGGTCGGGGTGTCTTTGTCTTGTCCGGAGCCAGGAATTGCAGAGGCTTGCAAAATTAATAATTCGGTGGTTGTTAAATATAATTTATCGTTGTTTGATGCAATATTGGAACTAGGGTAGCCGGCAGGGCAATAATTAATACAATAAAATCTGTTGGTGGAGGTGCAAGGAAAAGTAATACTGCTAGTAGTACTAGTAGTATTAAGACTGCAAGGGCTTGCTGAAGAGCAGCTTGGAGTGGTTGGGCATGGACTTGGATTATTAATACTATTAGCGCTGTTAATAAATAAATAGGCTTTTTGTAAAGATAAAATCGCATCTTGTCGTTTTTGAACACGAATGCTATCCATATAACCAGAAAACCCAAGCCCAGCTAATAAAGAAGCGATGGTCATTACTATTATTAGCTCTATCAAAGAAAATCCTGATTTTTTTAGTATAATTTGCATAATAAAAACCTAATTGTTAAGACAACCAGCACTAAGTGTATTGGTAGACACATCTAACACTCCGTTTGGCCAAATAATAATGGAATTATAACAAGCTGTATTACTAGTAGAGGTTATAATAAGTGTAGCTTGAGTAGCAACTAATCCTTGGGTATACGTAATGGTGCCAGTTGGTCCAGTGATGTTTACTTGTGGTAAAAAAATATTACCATTTACGTTACTCCAGGTGGAGGGGGTAGAGGAGTAAGTAGAGCTGGTAGCTGTGTAAGTAGAATTAGCTGGGCAACTGGTACCGCTGCCGGTATTTGGTGGTAAACTACAAATATATTGAGTGGTATTAGTTGTCACTGAATTAGAATTAGCTTGGTTTAATAAATTTTCAATAACCATTGTAGCAGTATCAACTAGTTCTTGTGGTCGTCTGATGCGTTTTAAGCTGGAAATAGAAAGTGCGGCCATAATAGCTATAAGAGCAACAGTTACTAATAATTCTATTATAGTTAGCCCAAATAAATATTTAGTCATGTTTTTACCGCCAACAGTCCGGATAGTCTGGTGTTGAGCCGGTTGAATGATAAGCATCATCAGTTATTCCCATGCTAGAGTTTAATATTATAGTAGCACAAGAGTAATCTTTGGCTTGTGGACCGGCAGAGTTAACTGTTGCGGTTAGCGTAATAGTACCATCACTATTAGCGGAAACTTTTAGGTAATAGTATTGGTTAGGCGTGGCAATTGGCCAAGTAGTGGTGTTGTTAACTGAATTTAAAGCTGAGCATGTAGTTGTATTATTTAACCAATTGACTACATCTATTACAGAACATCCATATTGTATAGCTTGTTGCTGAATAAGTGCTTTTAGTTTAGTTAATTCGCCTTGGGCTTCTTTACGGCGGTATCCCATTTTTGTACTAACTAACGAGCTATAGCTAACTAAAGCTAATATAGACACTATAGATAAAGCAACAATTAACTCTAACAATGACAATGCTATTAATTGTTTTAATTTTTTCATAATAAATATATAGCTGTTTTTAAATAAATATATGTGTTAAACCAATACTAATCCCATATATAGAGTGCTGCCCTTCTAAATGTAAATTTTGTAATTCATCTCGCCATTCAACATTACTGGTAGCTATAGTTTTTATATTGCCAAAACCAGCAAAGTTAGTATATCTAAAAGCGCCATTAATAAATAATTGAGATGCTAAATTAATTTTGCAACCCAAAACTAAATTATAAGCGCCAGCAACGCGACGTCTAGTAAAACTTATTCCAGTGCTTACTGGGTTACCAGAGAAATTAGAGTTGGTTCTATTAATGCCAGCTCCCGCCCCTAAACCAACAAAAGCCCGAAACGCCATTAAACTTATAAAATCATAATAAGCATTAACAAACACCCCTTGAGCCTTTACTATACTAGTTAATGTTCCTGGCTGATTACTGAATAATGGATTTTTATCAAACCTAGTGTCTTCGGTAGCTAACGCTTCTAGTTCCAAAGATAACTTGTCCCAGCGGTAACCAAAAGCTAGTTCTACTCCATATTTAGATGAGGTTATCTGGTTGCCGTTAACTACTTTAGCAGTTAACGTTGCTGTTTGCACAGAAGTGTTAACTACTTTAGAAACAGAGCTAGTGCAATTATTGGCACCGAAGCGTATGAAAAATCTACTAGTGATCCTAGGAGGTATAGATTTTTCTATGGCCTGTAATTCGGCATCTGTTATATCTGGGCTTCGCCCATACATGGCATCAATAAATTTAGTGCTCTGACCATTACCATATTTAGGATCTAATTTTTGCTCGATTGAAATTGCAGTTTGGCAGTAAACTATCAGAATTAATACAATTGAATTATTAAAACTTTTTATTAACTTTGGCATGCAGTTCTTTCCCTGGTTTAAAATGCACGACATACTTGGATCGCATGGTAATAGTATTGCCAGTTTTAGGGTTCCTTGCTAATCTGGCTGGGCGAAATTGTAAAGAAAAACTACCAAATTTACGTAATTCTATTTTTTTTGCTTCCATTAAAGCATTAGTCATGGTTTCAAAAATATGGGTTATTGCCATGACAACAATATAGTGAGGTAGATTTGTGTATTTATCGCTAATCGCTTTTATAAGTTCTGAACGATTTACTATTTTAAAATCTTGCATGTTATTAATTATAAATTAAATATAGATAAATAAAACAATATTGCTATAATTAATATTTATGTAGTCATATACGTTCAGTATATAACCCTATATTCATGGAAGAACAAGGGACATCATGTCAAATATTCAAGGAATAGATGAAGAATCTGTAGAGCTAGATTTAATTGCAGAAGAGTTATTACCATTAGATGATCAATTAGAAGAGACAGAATTAAATTTTGTTGATGAAAATATTGAAGATATCGATAGCATAGAGGAAATTGCTACTTCTGCTGTTGTGTCTGAAGTCCAAATTAATGAATACGAAGATGAGGATTTAGGTTCAGCTCCTGTAAAGAAAAAGAAAAGAGATACTGATCCTGCTCAAATATACTTGGAAGACATTGGCAAATCTCCGTTACTTACTGCTCAGGAAGAAGTTCATTACTCTAGATTAGCTAAAAAAGGAGATCATAATGCTAGAAATTACATAGTAAAATGTAATTTAAGGTTAGTAGTTAAAATTGCTAGGCGTTACTTAAATAGAGGGTTAGCATTATTAGATTTGATTGAAGAAGGAAATTTAGGATTAATTCGTGCTGTTGAAAAATTTGATCCAGAACGAGGATTTAGATTTTCTACATACGCTACTTGGTGGATTAAACAAAACATAGAACGTGCATTAATGAATCAAACACGAACTATTAGGTTACCAATTCATATTATTAAAGAATTAAATACTTATTTAAGAAAAGCTCGTGAAATTACTAACAAATTAGATCATGAACCATCATTTGAGGATATTGCTAAAGCACTAGATAAATGTCCTCATGAAGTAAATAAATTATTGAGACTTAACGAGAGAACTTTATCGGTAGATACTCCAGTAAATGATGATAATGAAAAATCTTTATTAGAAGCTATTGCTGATCATAAGAACCATAGCCCTATAAAAATATTAGAGAATAATAATATTAAAGAGCAATTAAGTGAATGTTTAAATATGTTAAACGAAAAACAACGTTCTATTTTAGTTAGAAGGTTTGGTTTGCTTGGTCATGAAGCTGCTACTTTGGAAGAGGTTGGCAGTGAAGTAGGTTTGACTAGGGAGCGTGTTCGACAGATTCAAGTAGAAGCTTTAAAAATTTTACGTAATATATTAGAAGATAAGGGTATTGCTTTAGAGACAATATTTTATTAATTTAGAAAATTGTAAAATTAATGGGGAATTATGTTATGTCTAGTCAATTATTACAGCAATTGGAAGCTAAGGTTGAACAAACTGTAGAAACTATAGAATTGTTACGTTTGCAAGTAGAAGAGTTAGAGCAAAAAAACACTAGATTACAGGATGATAATAATGTTTTAAAAGATAAACATGAAGTTTGGGAGAAAACTTTATACACTATGTTAAATAAATTAAGTGGCGTAGATAATACTATACAAGATAGCGAAAAATCTATAATTGGGTATTAATTGTATTAAACGGATAGAGGCCATAAGATATTTAGTATTATGGCTTAGATTTGTTCTTGAACGTCTATACAATAGACGCTATCCTTTATAGTCTATGAGATTTGATTATCAGCCAGCGTTAGCTAATACAAGAATTTTAAAAACTTCGAGGCAAAGAAAACTATTTTTATTAGCCAGCTTTGGTATGGTTGGTTGTCTAATTATAATTTCGTCTTTAGTACATACGATTACTAATTATAATGGTCAAATAATTACTTTATACCCTAAAATAGGCAGTTCTAGTAACTTAAAAGCTTTGACTGAAGTTGTAATTGCGCCGGAAAGTATTGAGCCAGTTAATAAACCGTTTCCTAACAAGATTGAACCAATAGTTCCAGCACCATCATGGCACACAATTAAAATTCAAGCTGGGGATACTTTAATAAGTTTATTACAAAAATTATCAATTTCATCTATACAGTTAAAAGATTTGAATAATTTTATTAAAGCTAATTTAACTAAAGCCGTTGCTAATATTAAAACTGGGCAATCGGTAGGCGTTTTATTAGATGAACGTAATAATCTTAAAACTATTAAATTAGTTATTGCTAAAAATAAGACCGTGTTTATAGATCAGGTAGGACCAAGAAATTATAAAATTCATCAAGAAGAAAAGCCTATTATTAAGAAATTAAATTTTGCTACTAATAAAATTATAGGGTCGTTTTTTTCTGCGGCCCAAGAAGCTGGATTAGATGATACGTTGATAATGGAAATGGCAGATATTTTTGGGTGGGATATTGATTTTGTTATGGATATTAGACCAAACGATAAATTTCGTCTTCTTTATGAAGATAAATATGTGGATAACGAAAAAATTGGTACAGGACACATATTAGTTGCCGAATTTATTAATCAAAAACAAATTTATCAAGCGGTACGATACACTGATGCTCAAGGAAGAACTGGTTACTATTCACCACAAGGGTATAGTATGAATAAAACTTTTTTAAGAAATCCAGTAAAATTTACTAGAATTGGATCTAAATTTTCTACCAATAGACATCATCCTATTTTACATAGATTTCGTGCTCATAAAGGCGTTGATTATGTTGCTCCTTCTGGAACTCCAGTTAAAGCGGCTGGTGACGGCAAGGTAGTGTTAATTGGTAGAAAAGGTGGGTATGGTAATGTAGTTGAATTAATGCATGGTAATAAATATTCTACGCTTTATGCTCATTTATCTAATTTTGCACAAAAACTTACTAGAGATAGTTTTGTTAAACAAGGACAAGTAATAGGCTATGTGGGGCGTACTGGGTTAGCAACTGGAGATCATTTACATTATGAATTTAGAGTAGATGGGGTGCATCGTGATCCTTTAACAGTGCAGTTGCCAAAGTCTATGCCACTACCTAGTAAGTATCGTGCTAAATTTTTGTCTCATGCTCAACAAATGCTTAGTTTATTAGATGAAAATGATATGTCCATTTTTACTAAAAAGTAATTGGCGTATACAACCGACCACCAGACAAAGGCTTTGGTACTTTAGTGGTAGCTGGTACGCTAATAGGTAGATCTAGTAAGCTACGGACTGCTAAATAAGCAAAGATCTGGGCTTCCATATATTTACTATTCCAATTAATTTCGTCGGCAAGTTTTATGTTAAGCGTGAATTTAATTTTATTTTGTAAACTGATAGTTAATTGGTCTTTAATTACCGGATTATTCCACCCGCCACCAGCCAATACCCAATTTATAGGCACTACTTCTTTAGGTAAATAATCAATACTTTTAGCGATAGATTCTGCTGTAAAGGCAGCTAATGTAGCGCATGCGTCTGGTAACGGAATATCTTTTAATTCTTCGATGAGTTTTAGATCATCAATATCTAAAGATTTAGGAGGATTAATATCGAAATAATTTTTTTGTTGTTGCAAAACGCCTTTTTGGAACAACAATTTTAATATTTCTAAATTTATTTGACCTTTTTTACCGTATTTTCCATCTTGATCCATAAATTCAGTATTATTTGTTTTTTGTTTAACAAGACGATCTATTAAACCGTTACCTGGACCGGTATCGAAACCAATAATATCATTATAAGTTGTTCCGGTAATAAAAGTTACGTTAGCAATACCGCCACAATTTACTATAGCTATAGGGTATTTGTTATCACGAATAGCTAAAGCAAGATGATAAAGTGGTGCAAATGGAGCTCCTTGTCCGCCAGATTTTACGTCGTTACTACGAAAATCGTTAATAACTTTAATATTGGTTTTTTTAGCAAGCAATTGTCCGTCACCTATTTGAATAGTAATTCCTTCGGATGGACGATGAAATAAAGTTTGACCATGATAACCAATAATATCGATATCTTTTGGGTTGTAATTTAGTTTTTTTAATAAACTATTTGTAATATCAGCGTGGAGGTTTGTGGATTGTTCTACGATTTGATCAAACGTAAATTCTTTAAATCTTGCAAAATCGGTACTTTTAAGTTCTTTGGTTAGATAAGATTCAATAGCTTGAGAATAATAACGTTTAGCTTCTTCTAAATTACCATTACAGGTTCTTACGGCTAATTCTGCTGATTTTAATAGCATTTTAAAATCAGCATTATAATTAAGTGAAATGCCACCTAATTCTTTAATTTGTGATTTGCCGTCGGTTTCTATTAATGCTGCATCTATACCATCCATTGAGGTACCGCTCATTAAACCAATGCTTAGCATATTAATTCTCCTGCATTCAGTATACATAATATTTTGTGTAATATAAAATATTAATGCAAATAAATCATTCTTGATTTATTATTATGGGCTTATGAAATATAATACTTTTGAACAATTAGAACAGTTACAGCAAGGTGTAGAGGAAATTTTAGTATTAGAAGATCTAAAATCTCGGCTAAGTTCCTCGCTTAAAATTAAAATTGGCTGCGATCCTTCGGCTCCTGATTTGCATTTAGGCCATACAGTAGTTTTAAATAAAATGCGGCAATTCCAATTATTTGGCCATAAGGTGCTATTTATAATTGGAGATTTTACTGGGATGATAGGAGATCCAACTGGTAAAAATATTACTAGACTGCCTTTAACTAAAGAGCAAGTTTTAGTAAATGCTGAGACTTATAAAAATCAAGTATTTAAAATTTTAGATCCGGAAAAAACAGAAATTTTATTTAATTCTAGTTGGTTAGAAAAATTAACCTCTCATCAAATGATAGAACTAACTTCTAAATATACTATAGCCAGAATGTTAGAACGGGATGATTTTAATAATCGTTATAAAAATGGGCAATCGATTGCCATTCATGAATTTTTATACCCCTTGTTGACAGGGTATGATTCTGTAGTAACGAAGGCAGATGTAGAATTTGGTGGTACAGATCAGAAATTTAATTTATTAGTTGGTAGAGAACTACAAAAACAATATGGTCAAAAACCGCAAGTAGCTATTACTTTGCCATTATTAGAAGGTTTAGATGGTGTTCAAAAAATGTCTAAATCATTAAATAATTATATAGGGATTACAGAGCCAGCAAGTGAGATGTTTGGTAAACTTATGTCAATATCTGATCAACTTATGTGGCGTTATTTTGATTTACTTAGCTTTAAAGATCTTAAAGATATTAATCAATTAAAAAATAGTGTAGTAGATGGACATAACCCGAAAGATATTAAAATATTATTAGCTAAAGAAATTGTTGCGAGATTTCATAGCGTTAACGCGGCTAATAAGGCTCATGAAGATTTTGAACTACAATTCCAGCAAAATAAAATACCAGAAAATCTCCAAGAGATTGTGGTAACTGTGGATAATAATAACCATACTATGGCCTTAGCTAACGTATTAAAGCAATCTGGGCTAGTAGCTAGCACTTCTGAAGCATTGCGTATGATTCGACAAAGAGCAGTTAAAATAAATGGCGAAGTAATAGAAAACAATGTAGCAGTTAAGGTTGATGGTGTTTCACATGTTTATCAAATTGGGAAAAGAAAGTTTGCTAAAATTAAAATCAATAATTAAGCTATTGTGTATTGCTAGCATGTTAAGCATGTTAAGCATGCTAAATATTTATGCTGATACAACGGATCTTAAGGGGGTAATTTTAATATTTGATAATATAAATAATATTAAAAATTATTCTGAACCAAAAAAATATCGTACTGGAATAGTACTACAACCTATAAAATTATATGTTTCTGGTAGTGCCCAACCGAATTTGAAAGATTTTGAATATATAATTGCTCAAGCACAACAATTTGTTAAAAACCATAATAAAATTTTTATTGTTGATTTAAGACAAGAACCGCATGCATTATTAAATGATAATGCAGTTTCATGGTTTGGATTTAGAAATCAAGTTGCGTATAGCTTAGAACAACAGTTGATCTTGCAATTATTTCTTGCGAAAACTGCGAACGTGTATCGAGCTGTTGATAAATTAGAAGATGGTTTTTTTATACCTAAAAATTATTCTACGGTGGCAATACATAAAGTGGGTACTGAACAACAAGCAGTAGAAGAATTAGGAGTAAAGTATCAAAGATTTTTAGTTGCTGATCATTTTGCTCCAGAAGCCAAACAAGTGGATTTATTTGTGCAGTTTATAAAAAATTTGCCCAAAGATGCTTGGGTGCATTTTCATTGTCGCGGAGGTAAAGGTCGTACTACTACTTTTATGGTATTATACGATATTATTAAAAATGCACATTTGTTACCATTAGACGATATTTTACGGCGTCAATATAATTTAGGTGGGATTAACCTATCTGAACCACTTGTTAGAGTGATCCGTAAAAAATGGAAAGAACCGGCTGCTAAAGATCGTTATGGATTTATTAAAAAATTTTATAAATATGTGTTAGATCCAGAAGGGTATAACAAGCAGAATTGGAGTGAGTGGCTTAAAAGGAATTAATATATGCAAAATATTCAAGGATTGATTGATTACGGTATTATTATAATTATTATGGTTTCCATGTTAATGGGCCTTATGCGAGGAATAATTCGCGAGGTAATGTCTTTAATAATTTGGTCGGCAGCAATTATGTTAGCGATTAGTTATTGTAAACCAGCATCTGGGTTATTTCACAGTATTATTCCTCAAGCTGAAATGCGTTTGGTAATAGCATTTATATTAATAGTATTTATAGTATTAATTATAGGTGGAATAATAAGTCGATTAATAGAACAAATTATTAAAGCCACCAAGTTTACTGTTACCGATCGTATTACCGGTGGAGTATTTGGTTTTGTTAGAGGAGTAGCAATAATTGCACTTACTATGGCTATGGCCAAAACTGCCGGACTAATTCAAGATTATTCTATTAAAGACTCTACATTAATAGCAAATTTTAAACCTGCAGCGGTATGGTTAGAAAAGCAATTACCAGAAGATATGAAAAAATTAGACTTTCATATGCCTGCCAGCGAAAATTCTGAAGCAAAAGAACCACAACAAAATCAAACTAAAACTATAGATCCTGTCGAAGAACAACTAAAAAAAATTATGGATCCTAACGCACCATCATCTTCTGCAGATAATAAAGCACCACCTAAAGATTCATCGTCCTCGTCATCCGAAGATAAATCATTGGATCAATTATTACCTCCAGAGGTAAAACAAAAAGTAATGGATATATTAAATATTAATAATAAACAACAATCTGATGATCAGAAAAAAAACTAATTTTCTTCTTCTGGTAAAAAACCTCCAGATTGCATGTGCCACATATGTGCATATCGACCATTTTGTTGTAATAATTGTTCGTGTGATCCGTCTTCTATAATTTGTCCTTTATCAAATACTAAAATACGATCCATGGTGGCTAGGGTAGATAACCTATGCGCAATAACAATAGTAGTGCGGCCTTTAATAAGGGATTGCAAGCCCTCGTGAATGAGCTGCTCGGTAACGGAATCTAAGGCGCTAGTTGCTTCGTCTAAAATTACTATAGGTGCATTTTTTAACATAGCTCTAGCAATAGCAATTCTTTGTCGTTGTCCACCAGATAATTTCATTCCTCGTTCTCCAACTAAAGTTTGATATTGTTCTGGTAGTTTGGTAATAAATTCGTGACAATGGGTATTTATGGAAGCTTGAATAACTTCTTTGTCGTTGGCATCTGGTTTACCGTAACGAATATTTTCTATTAAAGTTCTATGAAATAGAGAGGTATCTTGAGGGATCATCGCTATAGCTGCATGCAAAGAATCTTGAGTAACTTCGCTAATATTTTGGTGATCGATACGGATTTGGCCACTATGTACTTCAAACAGGCGTAAAATTAAATTAGCAAATGTAGTTTTACCAGATCCGGAAAAACCAACTAAACCAACTTTAGTTCCTGATTCAATAGTTATATATTTATTTTGAAATAATCTATTACCGTGTTGATAATTAAAAGTTACATTATCGAATTCAATAAGACCATCTTTAACTTGTAACATTTTAGCGTTTGGCGGGTCGACTATATCGTGAGGTGTTTGTAAAATTGTTAATGCTTGTTTGGCTAGTCCGATTTCTCCAAACAAAGTTGCCAGAGATTCCCCTAAAAACCACATTTGGGCTGTTACACAAGAAGTGCTTTGCATTACAAACGTAACATCCCCAGCAGAAATTAAATGGTGTTGCCAGCCAATAATTAAAGCTGAAATAAGACCGGCAAAGGTAAAAGTTAAGGGAATATCTGTCCATAGGCGTAATTTATTATAAGATAAAATAAGTTGTTTATTGCTTTCCATTTCTTGAGCTTGTTGATCTTTAATGTAATTTATTTCTTTGTTACTTGTTGAGAATAATTTAACAGAGGCAATATTAGAGATAATATCAACAATACTACCGCTTAAACGATTTTTATCTTCGGCGTTTTTTGCGGCGACTATATTAGTAAATTGGCCAAAATAAATAATTACCCCTAAATGTATAACAATCCAGGTTCCTAATATTAAAGCGCACCATTTGTTTACAGTAGCCATTACTATTAATGTTGCTATTGTTACCGATAAACTAATTATTATATTCCAACATAAAATCATTCTAATAGTTTCTAAAGCTTTAGGTAAATCTTTAATTTTACTGGCGATGTTACCGGAAAATTGATGGCCAAAATAATGGTAAGAATGATTTAATACATAACTAAGGGTATCCATTCTAATGTTTGCTTCGAATTTAGGTAAAATATAGGCTTGCCACCAATTTTGTAATCGTGTTATAACTATTATAGTTATCCAGGCGCTGCCATATAAATATAGAGCTGGTGCTAGGTGTTGAAAAATATTAATGCGTGGCTCTGAATAAGAAGTAATAAAATCTATTATCATCTTGATTGCATATGGCATGGCGGTAGATTCTAATATGAAAACAGTTGGAGCCAAAAAAAACACGGTAAAAGCGATAGGTTGTTTTTTTATAAAATGCCAAAAGAATCGTGATAAGGATTGAGCATGAGGATACATAATAATATATTTTAGCATTAAACATATGGAAAAGGTAGTAAAACATGCAAAACAAATGGCAACCAACAGCAAATATAGCAATAATTAAACAACGAGCAGAAATATTAAATACTATTAGAAATTTTTTTAAAAAACATAATGTTTTAGAAGTGGAAACACCTATGTTATCTCAATACTCTGCTACTGCCCCATATATCGACCCAATAGCAGTGGTTGGGAACGAGGGTTTTAAGCGATTTTTGCAAACTTCACCAGAATATGCGATGAAACGTTTATTAGCGGCAGGTATTGGAGATATTTTTCAATTGTCTAAGGTGTTTCGTGGTATGGAAGTGGGAAAATTACATAATCCAGAATTTACTATGTTAGAATGGTATAGAATAGGTGTAGATCACCATAAATTAATGGAAGAAATGGTAGAGTTATTCAGGGTTTGTGGTATTAATTATGAGGTTTGTAAAATAAGTTATCGAGAAATTTTTATTAAATATTTACAAATAGATCCGGTGTTAGCTGATCTGCAAAAATTGAAAACTTTAGTTTACAATAATATTAAACTTTCTGAACAATTTAAAAATTCTATAATAAATGCTACTAAGCAAGATTGTCAGGAGTTGTTATTTAATCATTGTATTGAACCTAATCTAGAGTTAAATAAAATATTGTTTATTTATAATTACCCTAAAGAACAAGCAGCGCTTGCTAAAGTAAATAAAGATCAAGATGGTGTTGAAGTAGCGGAACGTTTTGAAGTATACATAAATGGAGTAGAATTAGCTAACGGGTATCATGAATTATTAGATCCGGTATTACAGGAACAAAGATTTTTAGCAGATCAAGATCTGCGTAAAAAACTTGGTAAGCCTCATTTAGAGATTGATCCATATTTAATTGCAGCATTAAAGCATGGGATGCCAAGTTGTAGTGGGGTAGCCTTGGGTATAGAGCGATTGTTAATGTTAATAATTAAAACTAATTCCATACGAGATGTTCTTTGTTTTCCTTGGGATATAGCGTAGTTTTAACGTCCTATTCTTGCTAATTGTGGTAGATTATCAAAATCTGAGTCGCGATCATAAAGAGTTAAATTGTATTGGACAACTAAAGCGGCAATCCAAAGATCATTAGTTGGAATAGGTTTACCTTTTTTTCTAAGGTAAGCATATAAATTAGCGTAAAAGTGGGTTGTTTGTTCATCTGGATATAAGATAGATACTTCGTCTTTATTAAGAAATTTTGTAAGAATACGTTCATTTTTTTCTTGCTGGTTACCATGAGCAAAGCCTGCTCTTTGTTCTGCTATAACTATTAGAGGTACAAATATTAAAGAAGCGCGTTCAACAATTTCTATTACTTCAGGGATGTTATGGCATAAATCTGTATATCTATTAGAATCGATAACTATTTTCATAGCCATAATGATTGATCAATTTGATGTTGTCTTTTGATTTCTGTTTCTATTAAATCAGCTTCTTCATCTGATAAAGTTCCTACAATATCAGAGAGATCTATCTTATATTTAAGAGTTTGCCCACACCCATTAGCAAGAGCTTCTATTGCAACTTGGTTAAAACTTTTTCCGCTTTCTTTTGTTTTTCGTTTTAACTCTAAATCTACTTCTTTTGGAATGTTACGCAATGTGTATTGTTTTATAATATTCTTCTTCATGTATACATTGTATACTGCATTAACATATAATGCAACTAGCAAATTTTAATTCTTGGGTTTTTAGTATTTTAGGAGTTGAAAACTCCAAAAATACAGTTAAAATGGAGTTATGTATTCCAGATTATTACATTTGCCTTTACAAGAATCCCGTAGTTTTTTTCTTTTTGGTCCAAGAGGAACTGGGAAAACTAGCTGGATTAAAAATCAGATCCATGGAGCTATTTATTTAGATTTATTAAAAAGTGAGACTTATTTATTATTGCAAGCAGATCCAGGGCGCTTAGAAAATTTAATCCCACCCAAATTTTCTGGATTAATTGTGCTTGATGAAGTACAAAAGATACCTGCTTTATTAAACGAAGTGCATCGTTTAATCGAATCTTTTAATTATAAATTTGTTCTAACAGGCTCTAGCGCTAGGGCTTTAAGGAAGAAGGGGGTTAATTTATTAGCAGGTCGAGCCAACACTTACTCCATGTATCCTTTAACAGTACAAGAATTAAAAGAGGATTTTAATTTAGAAAAATCTTTGCAGTATGGTCATTTACCAAGTGTGTTTTCTCGTACTAATCCATATATGTATCTTAAATCTTATGTAAAAACTTATTTACAAGAAGAAGTAAGGCAAGAGGGTTTAACGCGCAATATTAGTAATTTTTCTAGATTTTTAGAAATAATAAGTTTTTCTCAAGGAGGAGTATTAAATATTACTGAAATTGCTCGTGAAGTTAGTATTAATCGTAAAGTTGTTGAAAGCTATTTTCATATTTTAGAAGATTTGTTGTTGGCATTTAGCTTGCCAGTTTTTACTAAGCATGCTAAACGGCGAATGCTGGTTCATCCTAAATTTTATTTTTTTGATGTTGGGGTATACCGAGCTATACGTCCTAAAGGGCCACTAGATTCTGTTGAAGAAATTGAAGGAGTTGCTTTAGAAACTTTATTTATTCAAGAAATAAGAGCGATTAATGAATATTACCAACTAGGGTATGAAAATTACTATTGGCGCACTAATAGTGGTTTAGAAGTAGATGTTGTTTTGTATGGGGAGCGTGGTATTTTAGCTTTTGAAATTAAGCGTTCTAAAAGTATTAAAGGGAAAGATTTAAGTTCTCTTAAAGAATTTAATTCAGACTATCCTCAAGCTAAATGCTATTTTTTATACGGTGGGGAAAATAGAGAGTATTATGAAGGGATTGAGGTAATACCATTTATTGAAGCGTTGAAAGGCTTACCTAAACTGCTGGGTGTTAATTTAACGTTATAACTTTATATAAATAAATATTTTATAATTTTGAACTAAACTAAAATAAGTCACAAAAAACGTGCATAGCAACTAAATATTTTAGTTTATTGTATGCCTTGGTTTTGTTTGACAATAATAGGCTAAATGCTGTTAAATATAAAAAATTAAAGCGAAAGCACCTTTGGAGATTTGCAGTATGTCGGACAAAACAATAACTATTCCTGGAATAACTGGGCAAAACGAAAGTTTTGTTTGGGAAGAAGTTTCAGACAAAAGTGGGAATTGTTTTTATGAATCTATTGCTCACTTAATTAAAGGTGATAGTCGTCGCTGTGGTTCTATACGTGCAGATATTTCACAATATATTTATAATCATTGGGATGTTTTTAAAGATTTTATTAGTGATGAAGATTTTAAAAAAGCAGGCATTTCACTTAAGAAGCCAGTAGATGTATTAAAAAATAGTCCGGATCAAGCAGAACAAGAATATTTACGAGAAAAATATAAAGACCTAATTAATACTCGAGGAGTTTGGGGAGATAGTACTTCAATTAAAGCAGCTAGCGAAGTATTTAAGGTCAATATTGTTATAGTAAAAGAGAATGGGGAAAAAAATCAACAATACCCGGATCCAAATAATAGCAATCTAACATATAGAAAAACCATTTATTTAAGATATCAAGGAGGCAATCATTATCAGCCTTTAATTAATCTTAAAGAGAAAACAGCTAAAATATGGGCGGCAAATATACCTGATGATGCAATACTTACTAGTTTAGCTCGTGAACAAATAGTAGGTATATTGTTAATAACTGATAAAAAGAAATTAGAAGCAGAGCTTTTTGAATATTTGCGAACTAAAAGTGATGAAGAGTTAAAAAAATTTTATATTAGCATACTTAAATTTTCTAAACCTAAAGAAGAAACTGTACTACCAAAGAAAAAACAACCGGAACTATCAGAAACATTTAGTGGGATTTTTGAGTCTTTTGCAAGTTTGTTTTCGAATCCGGTATTTATAGAAAGTCTTACGAAGTTATTTGCTGGATTTAGAACTATTTTTCATAAAATAATGGTTGCCTTTAATCCTGGAGCAGAATTTGACGAAAGTGAGAAAGAAGGGCCATATGGACAATACGTCAAAATATTTTCTCTTGCTGGAGAAGCGGGAAGAAAACTTTATCGTAAGCTATTAAAGAAAATAAATAATAAAGAGATTTCATTAACTAATGAACAATTTTTAAATGTTCTTTTGCATAAACTAAAAAAAGATACAAAAGGTTTGTTTAGTAAAGTTGGTCATGCGGTAGTAACAAAAATTGAAAAAGAGATTTTTAAAGATCTTAAAGAGAAAGAAGATCAAAGTGAGCAACTTGCTGTTATTGTAGAAGAAAATCTTCGTAAGGGTTATCAGGCATATCTTAAAGCATATCCACCACAAGAAGGAGATGATCCTGAGTCATGGAATAATTTTGAAAATCTTTTTGAAGATGCAGTTCAAATTATTAAGGGCAATGTATCAGCGTTAAAGAACGAAATAGATAAACTAATAGACCAAATTAAGGATCCTAACGAAGGATTGTCTGATAAACAAAAAGTCGAACTTTGGGCAATTATACAACAAGATCGGTTAAAATTATCACATTTTGTGTTAAAAACAAAAGCTTTTAGTGAAGGTAGTGTTTTAACACCCAAGAAAAAACAAGAATTTGGATTGGTGTTTGAAAACTTTTTACATAAATTTAATACGCAATCAATTATAGATATACATTCTGCTGGCGATCGAGTAGCTGTTGTTGTACCAGAAGAAGAAAGGAAAAGTATTTTACGTTTATTTGTTAATGGAAATAAGTATGATTGTCTTGTATCTGAAGATAACTTTACAGAAGCCTTGAGAAAAGCTAAAGAAAGTAGAAGCGAAGAAATAAAACAAGCAATAGAAATTCAAAATAATCAAATGACAATGGCGCTGGAATCATTAAGAGACGTTGATTTACCAGAAGAGCTGCAAGATGGTGTTACAGAAAGAGGTCTAAATCAACGATTGCGAGGACTAAAAATATTAGATGAGGTAGGGGATTCTTTAGATGTTAATGCTTATAATGGATTTAAACAAAAATTAACAGATAATGCACAAAAATTAACCCACTTAGAAAAGCTTGCTAATCCATGGGTAAATAAACATAATGTAGTTGCCACCGCCGCTGATCCAGTTCAAAATTTTCCACCACAACACCAATTTATACCACAATCAGTCCATTAAAAGAAAAGGTAACACCTCCATTTGACTTATTAGATTTATTAAAGCAAAATTTACAATATGTCTAAATTAATTACTAAAAAAAATATAACTTTTCAGCAAATAATTGGTATTTTGCAACAATTTTGGGAAGAACAAGGGTGTGTTATTTTACAGCCTATGGATTTAGAGGTTGGGGCTGGAACTTTTCACCCAGCAACTTTTTTACGAGCTATTGGTCCTGAACCGTGGAGTTGTGCACATGTGCAGGCATCTCGCCGACCAGCAGATGGTCGTTATGGTGAGCATCCTAATAGAAATCAACATTTTTTCCAGTATCAAGTAATAATAAAACCATCGGTACACAATATTCAGGAATTATATCTAGATTCTTTAAAAAAATTAGGAATAGATCCGTTACAACATGACATTCGTTTTGTGGAAGATAATTGGGAAGGACCAACTCTAGGAGCAAGAGGTTTAGGCTGGGAAGTGTGGTTAGATGGTATGGAGATCACTCAGTTTACTTATTTTCAACAAGTTGGTGGATTAGAATGTCGTCCGATAACAGTAGAGTTAGCCTATGGTATCGAACGTATTGCTATGTATTTACAAAATAAAGATAAAATTAAAGATTTAATTTGGACATATGGTATTAACAAAAATGCAATTACATACGGAGAAGTGTACCAAGGAGAGCGAGCTATGTCTGCGTATAATTTTGAATATGCAGATCTAGAGATGTTAACCAGGCATTTCAATGATTTTGAACAGCAAACCCAACTTTGTTTATCTCACGATTTAATAGATCCTGGGTATGAATTTGTTTTAAAGGCATCTCATACATTTAATTTGCTGGATTCTAGAGGAGCTTTGTCTGTTACAGAACGACAACAATATATTTTAAGAGTGAGAAATTTATCACGACAAGTAGCGGAGAAATATTATTCTATTAGAGAAAGTCTAGGGTTTCCATTATGCAAAAAGATTTAATTATTGAAATTGGTACCGAAGAATTGCCGCCAATGTCTCTTAATAAAATGGCAGTGGCTTTTATGGAAAAAATGCAAACTCAATTAGAAGCCAAAAAAGGAGTATTTGTTAAAATTAAATCATTCGCTACTCCAAGGCGGATTGCTGTTTTAATAGAACAACTAGATCTTGATCCTAAATTAATTCCTGAAATTTTACGCAAAGCGGTTAGTGATTTACCAGGGAAAAAAATGCGTTGGGGTAATGGGGAGAATATTTTTGCTAGACCAATACATTGGTTATTAGTGTTATTTGGTGAAGAAATTATAGACTTTAATTTGTTTGGGGTTAATTCTAGTAATTTAACTTATGGGCATAGGTTTTTAGCGCCAGGAGCTATTGTTTTAAATAATTCTGCAGAATACGAACACAAACTAGAAGCTATTGGTAAAGTTATTGTTGATTTTAACAGAAGAAAGCAACTGATAGTTTTTGAAATAAAGACTAAAGAACAAGAATTAAATGCCAAATGCATATTAGAAGAAAACTTATTAGAAGAAGTAACTGCCATGACAGAATATCCGGTGGCATTATTCGCTGAATTTTCTAAGGAATTTTTAAGTTTACCTAAAGAGTGTTTAATATCTGCAATGGGGCATCATCAAAAAAGTTTTGCATTAACAGATCAAAATAACAATTTATTAGCAGGATTTATTTTAATTAGTAATATGCCAATAGATAATATAAATAATATTATTATAGGTAATCAACGAGTTATGCAAGCCAGGTTGCAAGACGCAGCTTTTTTATATTCTCAAGATTTAAAAGTACCGTTAATTACAGGATTAGAGAAGTTAAAAATTATAGTGCTACAGGAAAAACTAGGTAGTTTATATGAGCAATCAATTAGAATTCAAAATATTGCAGAAAACATAGGAAAATTGTTAAACATTAATTTAGAACAACAAGATAGCATTAGTCGAGCCGCTTTATTGTGTAAGGCTGATTTGGTTTCGCAAATGGTATTAGAGTTCCCAGAATTACAAGGAATTATGGGAGGGTATTATGCTTTACAACAAGGAGAGAAAAATTCTATTGCTGTAGGCATTAAAGAACATTATTTGCCAAGGTTTTCTGAGGATTTTTTACCGGAATCTATGGTTGGCATTTGTTTAGCGCTTGCTTATCGTTTGGATTTATTATTTGGATTATTTGCTATAGGTAAGGTTCCGACAGGAGAGAAAGATCCTTTTGCGTTAAGAAGACACGCATTAGCTATTATTAGAATTTTAATAGAAAAAAAATTATCTTTACAGCTATTAGATTTATTTAACATTGTAGCTAAATCTTATAGTGTGTTTAATAAATCTTTAGAGGTATCTAAAGATTTGTCAAAAAATTTATTAAATTTTTGTTTGGAACGCTTAAAAAATTGGTACCTTAATCATAACGTATCTAACAAATTGTTTAAAGCAGTCTTAGAAAAAGCTAGTACTAATTTGTATGACTTTGATTTGCGGGTTAATGCGGTTGTTGTTTTTAATACTTTAGAAGGATCTCAAAGTTTAACTAGCGCTAATAAACGAGTTAATAATTTGTTAGAAAAAACAGATAGGTCTTTAATAGAAAATAGTCATATTGAACAAAAATTTTTAGAAACAAAGGAAGAATTACAATTGTTTGAACAATTGATTAAATTAAAAAATATTATTGAGCCATTATCAAAACAACAAAATTATAACTTAATTCTACAAAATTTAGTACAATTAAAGCCATTTGTTGATCAGTTTTTCGATAAAGTTATGGTAATGGTAGAAGATCAAAATATTAGAACAAATCGATTAGTGTTATTATTTAAATTAAGAGAATTATTTGGTTTAGTGGCAGATCTTTCTTGTTTAATTTAATATATTAGTAGTATGGCAAAACTTATAATATTAGATCGAGACGGTGTTATTAATTGGGAAACTGGCATAGATAGTAGAGTTACAAGTCCGGAGGAATGGAAAGAGATCCCGGGAAGCTTAGAGGCTATAGTTAAGCTAAAAAAAGCAGGGTTTACTGTTTGTGTTGCTACTAATCAATCTATAGTTTCTAAAGGGATTATAACAATTAATACTCTGAATGCTATTCATAATAAAATGCAACAAGCATTACAAACTCTTGGTGGGTTAATTGATCAAATTTTTGTTTGTCCACATAAAACTAGTGATAATTGTTTATGCCGCAAACCAAAACCAGGGATGTTGTTAGCAGCAGCTAAAGCATATAATGTGGATTACGCAAACCAACAAGTACCATTTGTTGGTGATTCTGATGTTGATATATTGGCGGCTAGAGCTGGTGGTTTGGTGCCAGTATTAGTAAAAACTGGGAAGGGTCATACAATGTTGGATCAAGTAAATAGCATGAGTATTAAAAATTTATTAGTTTTTGATGATTTAAGTGCTTTTGCTGATTATTGGATTATGCGTTCAGTATAATTATCAAGCCATTTGATAATTTGATCTTGTAATTCTTTAACGCCATGTAGTTTTAAAGCAGAAAAAGGTTGTATAGAAAGATTAGGAATATTATGCAATTCTAGTTTGACAGCTTTAATAGTAGAATTAATTTGATTTTTCGTTAGTTTGTCTGTTTTATTAAGTACTATATGGAGTGGTAAATTGTTAAGTGAACAAAAAAATAACATTTGCCTATCAAAATCTTTTAGTGGGTGACGGATATCCATAATTAACACGATACCAACTAGACTACGCCTAATAGATAGATATTGTTCTAGTAATTGTGCCCAAAATTTTTTGGTTTGTTCTGGAACTTTAGCGTAACCGTAGCCCGGTAAATCAACTAAATATTTATGTTCAGCTAGTTGAAAATAATTGATGGATTTTGTTCTTCCTGGGGTTTTGCTAGTGATGGCTAAGTTTTTTTTGGTTATAGCATTAATAAGACTAGATTTGCCACAATTAGAACGACCTGCGAATGCTACTTCTTTACAGTTGTCTTTGGGTAACGATTTTAAATCAAAAACGCTATTAAAAAATTTAATATCTTTAAAGTATGATTGATTTGAGTTGACACACATATAGGGTTATCCTATAACGAATAGAAAATATAGGCAATTAATAACTATGAATTTAGTTTCAATTAGAATTTTATTCATTATTTTATTAAATTTTTTATTTGGTTCTAGCTGGATCTTAGCTTCGGCTATACCAGCTAATAAAGCTAATGAACCAACATTTATAGCTGGAGAGCATTTTAAAGTTTTGTCGAGTAAAATTCGTTATCCTGCTATTTCTATTGCTGACTCTATACCAGACAAATCTAAATATAAGCCACAAGTAATAATGTTTTTTAATTATGGATGTTTTGGTTGTCGACAAATTAATCAAGAATTTAATAAATGGAAGCAACTTAATTCTAACAAGATCGATATATATCGTTGTCCAGTAGCATTTAATAAACCGTGGGAAAACTTAGCTAAACTTTATTATGTGCAACAAGAACTATTTCCGAATGATGACGGAGAAAAAATTTTTTCTGAAATCTACGATAGTCGTAAGCAATTATGGTTAGAGCAGGAAATGGTTAATTTTTACGAACGATACAATATTTCTAAAGATGTGTTTTTTAAAAAATACCTTTCTTTTGATGTCGATCGTAAAGTTAAAAAAGCGATTGAAATTGCTGCCCAATATAAAGTTATTATAACCCCTAACGTAATTATTAACGGTAAAAATAATAGTTATATGGTTAATTTTTCTATGGTTCAAGATCCAGAAACTTTATTTAAAGTAATTAATTATTTAGTAAAAGCAAATCCAAAGTAAGTTTAATTTTTTACTTATGTGCTATAGTTTGAAGTAGGTATAAATGATTTCATAAATAATTTGGAGTTTAATGATGTTAGTTTGGTTAAAATGCATTGTAGCTTTTTTACAACCGCCAGGGTTAAATATATTCTTATTATTGCTAGGATTATTTTTTTGGCTTATATCTAAAAAAGGTAGAGCAGCATTTTTATTAATTAGCAGCACATTATTATTATATTTATTCAGTATTCCATTAGCTAATAATGTATTAATCGGTTATTTAGAGAAAAAATATCAGTCTAAATTTGAAGAAATTATCAAAGATAAAACGCCTCAAGCTATTGTAGTATTATCGGCCGGTAAATGGCCTAATTCTAATGCATTATTACGTAATTTGTATGCTGCCAAGTTAGCTAAGACTACTAATTTACCAATTCTAGTTAGTGGCGGTGGTGCAAACCGTACTAGCAACGATGTTAGTGAAGCAGCTGATATGGCCAAATCCTTAGCAGCTGATTTTGGTATTAGTGGGGCAATTTGGGTAGAGGGCGATAGCCATAATACTATGGAAAGTGCTAAATTTACTAAAAAAGTTTTGGAAAAAAATAATATAAATAATGTTTTTTTAGTAACCAATGCTTGGCATATGCCTAGAGCAATGGGAGTTTTTAGTAAGCAAGGCATAAAAGCCATTCCTGCTCCAATTGTATCTAATATAGGGGATAACAATTTTACTGTAGATAATTTAACTCCAAGCGCAGAAGGTGTTGTAAACAGTGAAGTGTTTTTTCATGAATACTTTGGGGCGCTTTGGTATAAAGTGTTAGAGTTGGTTGGTAGTTAATTCATTTAGGCTACATTTTATTAATGGTCTTTCTTAATAATTGCATTAACTTCGCGTAGTTTTTGCATGTCTTGTTCTAATTCTTTTACTATCGCTTGCTGTTTAGTAAAAGATAAATGTTGTCGTTTTGGTTGATCCATAATTCTAATTGGTGCTAGCGGATCCGGACCAGATGGTTCATGTTTAGGTGCAGTTATACGTTCTAGCAAGGTATTGGTAACATCGGAGACGTCTATCTTTTTAGCTTTTTGTGCCTGTATTTCCATTTTTTCTTCAAAAAGCTTTCTTGCTATTGGAGCCCAAGATGCTGTTTTACCTTGTTGAATATTATTCCACGTATTCATTAGATCCCCTAATTTTTGTTCTAACAATTTTAATTCAAACTCTGTTATGTTAGATTTTGACATTTGATCTTCAATTTGCTTTTTTTCTTGCATAAAATATTCGCTTACAATTTTTGCGTTAGGTTCCCCATCTAGGCGTTGTTTTGCTTTTTCTGTTGGTATAAATAGATCTACATCTATCATGCCATTATTATAACGTTTAGATACTTGGGTAGAAATCAATTTTGCTACTCTAGCAGTTGCGGCAGCTACCAAAACAGTAGCTAAACCACCAACAATTACCCCTGCAACTACTGGTCCAGAAAATGGGTTAGCTGCAAGTGTCACTAAAAATCCTATACCAACCGCCATACCTAAAGTAGAAGTTAGTATTGCCGCACCTCTAAAGAAACGATCTATATATGATTTTGGTTTAGTTATAATATCGGCCACTTCATTGTATAAGTATGTAAATGGGGTAAAAACATGTCCTATTTTCGAAAATGGATATCCAATTGCGGCGCCAGCCATAGCAGCTATTGTTAATCCTAGTGGCGAGCTAAAAGCACTAAAAGCACTAATAGCATTAACAGCTGTTCCTAGGAATGGGATCCCACTAAATTTTCCAATTATGGGAGCAAGCATACTATTCCCAGCAAGACTCAAATATGCTACAACACCAAATAATGCTCCTGCAATAACTCCTTTAGTTTTATCAAGTTTAAAAAAGGCTTTTGTTTTATCCCACCAGTTACTTATAGTGTCATTTAATTTATTTTCGGCAATATTTAATGCATCTTTGTCTTTGTTAAATGGATTAAATACGATATCGTCAATTATTTGACTAATCAATTGGTTTTGTTGTTGTATTTGATGCTCTAAATTTTTAACGTCAGTTTGTTTAGCTGCTACTGTTTGGGCATCTTCTTTGGCTTGAATAAGTTTATCATTAAGAGTATTAATTTTCTCTAAAATATCTGTTAAATTTTCAATATATTTTAATTGAGTATCAGCAGGAACAGATTTAAATTGTTCTATGGTGCTTAATACCTTTGCTATTTCAATTCGGTTGAGCACTCTATTTAGATCGGTATCGGTATCAGGTAATGGTTTTACACCAAAAGTTTCTTTTCGTTTATTTATAATTACATTGGATAGTTGTTCTTTTAGTATTGAACATAATGGTTCCAGGGTGATTTCTGCTATATTAAAAGTAGTTTCAAAATCTTTAATACGTTTTTTGATGGTTTCGTCTTTTTCTTTAAAATAGGTGTGGGTTTTTGTGTCAATTTCCTTGGTACAAGCTTCTATAGTTAACTCTTCATAAGGCCAAAACCATTTTGTTACTGCATATTGTTTATTTTGTTCTAGCATTTCTTTCTCTTTTAATACGCTTAACATATTAATAAAGCGGGCTTTATCTGAAGCATCGAGGAAATTACTGCCTTTAATTTCGTGGAATTGTTTATTAGCGGCTTCTCTAGCTTTTAGGATCCGTTGTTGTTGATTGTCTGATTCGTTACCGGTATTCCATTCCACTAATGGTTTAAGGGCGTTGTCTGGTGTTTCACGGGTATATTTGTCATTATAACGTTTAGCGGCTTGTTCCATAGCAGATGTTATTTGATTTTGCAAAGCTTGTTTTTCTTTTTTAGCAGAGTGATTTGCTGCTATTCTTGCTTCTAGTATAAATAATTGTTTAATAAATTGTTGTTGCTCTGGTTCCGAGAGCATATAACTGCCAGGAGTTTTATAGAAAATATCTTTAGCTTGTTGAGACCAATTTTTTATATCTTGCGGAGAAATTTTTTCAATGTCTTGTATAAGAAGATCTATATTTATTGTGCTTGGGTCGTTAACGTCTTTCATATATTTTGTGTCTTTAGAATATTCACAAAAAAGCATTATTTTTGTTAAATCAGAGTCTTTGTCTTGTTCTGCTTGTAACGCTAGTTTTGCTAATTCTTCTCTGTTTACAGGAAAATCATCGCTGGTATCGCCTCTGGGAATTGATTGTTCTGCTTTGATAAACATATATTGAGCATATGATTGAGCAAGCTTAGCTATTAATGGTTGTATTTGAGCAGGGTATTTATTTTTTAATGTTTGGTAGGAATCAAATTGTTTCGCAACAAATTGCTCCATTATACCTTGATCCATTAGAGCTTTTCGATATTCTTCGGTAATTTCAGCGGCTTTTTTATCATAATCTAAAGGTTTGGTTGCAAGATTAGGCATTTCTTTGCCGAAAGCATCAATTATTTGTGGTAGCGTATGAATTTGAATTTCACTTAATTCTATTTGTTTAATTAGTGGTTGTTGTAATGATATTATTGGCGTTTCTTTAGTATTAATTTGTATTTGTTCGGCTAATTCTTTGGCGCTTTCTAATTTAGTTTTTTCTACGTATTCTGTTATAAGAGTTTGTTTTTTTTGAGCAAGTTCAGAGTTTCTTTGGTTGGCCTTTGCATAGTCAAGATCTGTTTTAACAAATGCTTTACCCCACTCCATCCAGCCTTTGGCTTTTAGTGTGGCATTTAATTCGTTTTCTTCTTGTAAAATTTTAATTAGATTATCTAGGTATTCATTAGTTAAAGGGTCGTCTTTTTTGCCAAATTTAGTATACAAGCGATTATGATTTTTTAATGCTTCTTTTAGTAGTCCATTAGCATTTTGTTGTAATTTTTTTTGTTCTTGTTGTTCTGGTGTTTCTCCGGACATTCTTAAACCCTCTTAATTATATTTGATATAAATAAGTATAGGTTGGTGAAATTTAATGGGTATGCACTATTGATATAAATAAATTTAAACTAAAAAACTGCCAGTTTTAGTGCCAACAATTATTAAATCTGCTCCTCTAACAGCAAAGATTCCATTTGCAACTACGCCAGGGATATTATTTAATTGTTGCTCTAAATCAATAGGATGATGTACAGGCAAATTATAAACATCTAAAATCGAATTTCCATTATCGGTTACAAAACCGATTCGGTATTCTGGTTGTCCGCCTAATTTTACTATAGATCTAGCTATCGAGCTTCTAGCCATAGGGATTACTTCTATAGGAATTGAGGTTTTATTAAAATTAGTAGGTTTAGTTTCATCAACTAAACAAATAAACTTTAAACTAGCATATGCTAAAATTTTTTCTTTAGTTAACGCACCGCCACCATGACCTTTAATTAATTGTTTTAATTTATTATAAGCATCTGCACCATCTATATACACTGGTAAATCTATAACTTCTTCGAAATTTATTACGGGAATATTAAATTGTTTTAATATTTTAGTTGTTTGATTAGAGCTAGATACAGCTTGTATTGGTATTTTAGCTAGGGCTAGTTCTTCTATAAAAATATTTATGGTACTTCCCGTGCCAATTCCAATTATTGAACCTGGTTCTATATAGTGTAATGCCTCGATAGCTGCATGTTTTTTCATCTTAAATGGAACCAATTTACCGTAACCATATTCTAAACTAGTATGCAATATTCAACAGAACTAATGAATAAATTAGTAGCTAGATTAAATATACTTAATAAGATATGGAATGATCAAGTAAATTGTCAAGCAAATCAGAAAATATTAAAACGAAAACAATTGCTTGGGCTAATGAAATTAAGATATAAAAAACGATTACTTACTAGATTAAGAAAAAAACGTTATATAAAACAACAACTATTAAGGAATCATATTATCGCTACTATGCGTCGCACTCATTGGTATTAATACAGGGTATCCACTAGAAGTTTTTGTTGATTTTTGTAATTCATCTTGGAGTGTTAATAAGTTTATGTTAATAGTGCTTATAAAATTAGCATTTTCTATAGCTTTTTGCATAACAGTAGTAATTGGTTCTCGGTTATAATAAGGATCTGATAACGGTTCGTGAGTTTCTATGTATATATTATTATTCTGGATCCCTATTTTGTAAGGTTCATGAATAATTTTAACTGGGGTACCAATAGTAATTAGATTATATAAAGATTTAATGTCTTCTGGGAATAACCTAATACAGCCACTGGTTGTTCGTAATCCAATGCCACCCGGCCTATTAGTACCGTGTATTAAGTAACCAGGGTTAGATAAGTATATAGCAAATTCTCCTAAAGGATTACGTGGTCCAGGCGGTACCGTGGTTGGTAGTGGGTCGCCCTTTATAGCATGTTCTTTAATTATAGATATCGGTGGCTGCCAAGTAGGGTTATATTGTTTATTTAAGACTTTAGCTTCCATTAAAGGGGTGACCCATCCTTTTCGACCAATTCCTATAGGATAAGTAGTTACTAAATTGGTTTTGGGATGATAGTAATATAACCGCATTTCTGCCAAGTTTATAATTATCCCAGTACGTTTACCTGCTGGAAGTATGAATTGAGTAGGGATTATTACCATAGAGTCTACTTGAGGGGTCCAAGGATCAAGTTCTGGATTGGCTTCTATCATTTCATAGACTCCAACATCAAATTTTTTACCTATATCACCTAGCGATTCACCAGGTTGTACTGTAGTTGTTTGAATATTACCTATAATATTTTCTTGTTCAGGTATGGTAAAGGTTAATGCAAAAGATGGGCAACATTGGCTAATTATACTGGCTAAAATTAGAATGTAGTTAATAGCAGTATATATTTTTTTAGCTTGATACATATATTGATCTATATATTTACTTTTTTATGTTAATATTTAAATGGTATTTAATATTTATGTTTAATAAATTTAAGTTTAATAAAATATTTAATAAACAGGTTCTTATAATACTGCTCGATAAAGTTATCGGTCAAGGCAAGGTATTATTTAATCGTTTTGCACATAAAGCTGTTGGTCAAGCCAAAGTATTATTTAGTCGTCTTGCGAACCGGCAACCTGAAGAAATAGTTCCGGAAGGTATGTTAGGAGTGAGTGTTAATAATGGTATCGTGGCTTTAGCTCATGTGGTTGTACGTAGCTTACAAGATATATCAGTAAAATCATTTGGGTTATTTACCATGGAACTTGTTAGTTTGGATGAACCCAATGAAGATCAAAAATCGGTACAAAATATTATTGGTAAATACATAAAAGATCAAAATTTGCAAAGAGTAGAATGTTGTTATGTATTGTCTGGTTCGCAATATGTTTTATCCTTAATAGAAGCATCTGTAACAAATGATAATAAGGCTAAAGAAAAAGCAATTTTGTGGGGGGTTAAAGATTATATTAATTATTCAATAGACGATGCAATACTGGATTCTTTTGAGGTTCCGATTGTTAGAACCCAAGATGGAGTTAAGTTGGCTTATGCCGTTGCAATGAGGGCGAAAGTATCTGAGGAAATTGGTAATTTAATAAATTTTGCTGGAGCTCATTTAAAATATATTGATATTAATGAACTTTGTTTGAGAAATATAATGGCCTTGTATGCCAACATGGAAAATGGATGCTTATTGTTAAAACTGTCTGAAGAAAACAATACTATTTTGTTAGTTAAAAACAATGCCTTGTTGATTTCCAGAAATACTAAACTGGATGTTAAAAAATTAGATGGTTTTGATCCAAATAACAATGTTGCTGACGAGAAATTTAGTGTTGCTGAAAATTTAGTGTTGGAATTACAGCGCTCCGTAGATTATGGTAATAGTATATTTAGAGAAGTGCATTTTAATGCTATATATATTTCACCTTGTAATATTAATTTAGATTTATTTATTCCGTGGGCCAAAGAACAACTTGGGATGTCGATTAATAGAATTAACTTAATGGAAAAAATTAAATTTAACCAAAATATTAGCCTACAAGAACAAGCAGATTGTTTACTGGCTATTGGGGCTGCACTTAGGAGTATAGGGAAAATACATAATGTTTCAGCAAATTAATTTATATAGAGAAAAACAACAGAAAAAAGTTATTTTGCCGTTTAGACAAATAATTACTATTAATGTAATAGTTATAGTAATATTATTTTTTGATTCTGTATATATGTTCTGTGGTTATTATAAAACTGAAATGGAGTTGCAAAAATTAAGGGTTAACCAAGAAAGATTAAACAAAGGACTAGTGTCGGTCCAACAATCTATTCCAACAGAAGAACAAAAAGAACAACTACAAAAAGAATTAACGAATTTGCAACAAATAAACACTTATAAAAAAAAAATGTATGCAACATTAAGGCAGCTGCATTATCAGGATTCTACCGGATTAGCAAAGTATTTAAATGCTATGGCAGAACAGCTTACACCGGATTTGTGGCTTACTAAGTTTCATTTAGAACAAAATGGTATGCTAATTTCTTTCGAAGGGGTGGCTTTAAATAGCAGTAGCATACCTAAATACTTACAATCTCTAGGTGAAACAAAAATATTTAGCAATAGAAATTTTGAAAAATTACAGATGTCGTTTGATGAGCAAACTAAACAAATTAAATTTATAGTGGACTCTAAGGATTAGATAAATATAAATGAAATTACTTGAAACAATTAAAGAAAGATCTAAACCGTTAATAGTAATCATAGATCAATTGGCATTACGGGAGCGTATTTTAATTCTTTTAAGTATGTTAGCAATTGTTTATTTTTCGTGGCGTAGTGTAATATTAGATAATTTATCTAGTTCAAAGCAACAAGTTTCTGGTACAGCATCAAGATTACGAAGGCAAATTTTTAGTTTGCAAGGGCAAATTAGCGAGGTATCTAATTCTTTAAATTTAGACCCAATAATTAGATTACAAGAAAAAATTGATATAGTCCAAAAAGAAAACGTAGATTTACAAAAACAACTAGATCTTATGACGGAAGGATTAATTTCACCAAAAGATATGACGTCATTATTAAAACTTATTTTAGATAAACATAAAGGGTTAACGGTAATGCACGTAGAGAACATTAAAGCAACCCCTGTTTTTGGAGGGGAGAATGACAATGAAGAAAAAGTGTCTAAAGAAGCTTTAAAAATATTTCAAGTGTATAAACATGGTATTGAATTTGTAGTTAGTGGTACTTTTTTTCAATTGCGAGATTTTTTAGAAGAAGCAGAAAAATTGCCATGGAAAATTTTATGGGAAGAATTAGAATATTCTGTTGCTAAATATCCACTAGCTAGCATTAAAATAGTTATTAAAACTTTGAGTTTAGAGCCTAATTTATTTAGTACTTCTTAGCTTCTTAATTAAATATACATCGGATCTTTTATAGTTTTTTTACTTAAAAATGCTATAGATATTAATGATATTACAGCCCCAATTATTAGTAAGTAAGAAGGTGATAATAGATCGTGTTCAGTTTGTTGGATTAGGTAGGTTGCAGCTAAAGGAGCGGTGCCACCAAAACAAGCCATACTAATATTATGAGCTATTGAGATCCCAGAACACCTAACTTCTGATGGAAATAAACCAGCTAAAGTTACTGGGATAGCTCCAAAAAATATTCCCATCATACAAACTAAAATAGTTTGTCCTGTAAAAATTGATAATAATCCTTCGGATTGAAATAAAGCAAATGCAAAATATGATATAGTAATGAATGCTAAACATGGATAGAATAAGGTTAGTTTATAGCCAATTTGATCTGAGATCCACCCGCCCATTAAGGTTGTAACAGCGAAGATAATCATATTAGTAGTATTGATACATTGTGCAGCGGTATCTGATATTTGTAAATATTCTTTAAAATATGATGGTAAAAATATAACTAGAGTGAAAAATCCAATTGCCGTTAAAGCATCTAAAGAAATAACTATTAAAATTTTATCTAAATATTTATTAAATAATTCTTTTATTGGAATAAAAGAAGGGGAAGATTGTTGTTTATTATGTAAAAAAGATTCTTTTGAATCTTTTAAATGACGACGCACATAAATTCCAATTGCACAACCAAACATACTTAAAATAAATGGTATGCGCCATCCAAACGATAGTACTTGCTCTTTAGTTAAAAAATGCATTATAAAAGTAACAACACTGGAGCCGATAATTACACCAATAATTAAGCTGCATGTTGCCCAACTCCCTAAAAAACCACGTTTATTAACTGGGGCATGTTCGACTAGGAAAACCATAGAACTAGTATATTCTCCTCCTATTGCCAATCCTTGAAGGATACGAAATAAAGTTAGTAAAAAAGGGGCTAACCAACCAATTTGTTCATATGTTGGCAGACAGCCAATTAATGTAGTAGGAATAGACATAATATAAATAGAGAGCATTAATACAACAATACGACTAGATTTGTCTCCAATATGACCAAATAATACCGCTCCTATTGGTCTAGTGAGGAATCCAGCTGCTAACGCACCGAACGAACACATAAGTTGAGAATAACGATCGGCGGCTGGAAAAAATAATTGTCCTAAAATAGGGGCAAAATATCCATAAATGATAAAATCATACCATTCTAAAGCATTGCCTATTATGCAAGAAAGGATTAATTTATTTTCAGGGGTTACTTTGGGTATATCAGATTGCATTAATAATCCTAATTTTTTTTATAGCAATTATAACTTAATTATAATGATTATAATTAAATATAGCTAACAAACAAGTGGTTTTTTCTGGAACTATATAAAAAAAGAACTATATTATTCTATGGAATAGGAGAAAATTAATGTTAATAGATTTAGATGGTAAAGTTGGTTTGGTCGTTGGTATAGCTAATGAACATAGTATTGCATGGGGTTGTGCCAAACAAATGCATGAGTGTAAAGCTAAATTAGCGGTTACTTATGGGTCGGAGAAAACTAAACAATATACTAAACCATTAACAGAGCAATTAAATTGTCCTATATTTTTACCGGGAAATGTAGAGAAACCAGAAGAAATTCAGAAAGTATTTGCTGCCATAGAAAAAGAATGGGGTAAATTAGATTTTTTACTACATGCTATTGCTTTTGCTCCGCAACAAGATTTACATGGCAGGGTAGTTGATTGTTCCAAGGAAGGATTTTTAAAAGCCATGGATATTTCTTGTTATTCATTGATTCAATTATCTAAATTGGCAGAACCATTAATGAAAGATGGTGGGTCTATATTAACCGTTAGTTATTATGGCTCTCAAAAAGTTATTAAAAATTACAATGTTATGGGGATTGCAAAATCAGCATTGGAATCTACTGCGCGTTATTTAGCAAACGATTTAGGAACTAAAAATATTCGGGTTAATGTATTATCGCCAGGACCAATTATGACTCGCGCTGCTTCTGGTATTTCTGATTTTAAAGAATTATTAGATACAGCAGTAGAAAAATCGCCATTACACCGTGGAACTGATATTAATAGTGTTGGTAATTTAGCCGCATTTTTAGTAAGCGATTTATCAAAAGATATTACTGGGGATGTTTTATATGTTGATGCAGGATATTCAATAATAGGCTAATTTTAGTATGCCTAAACCTCGTAAATATTATTGTTATATAAATTATTTTATGGAGATCAAGGAATGGAATCTGATCCAATTGTTATTGTTGGTTCTGCTAGAACCCCGCTTGGTAGTTTTCAAGGAGCCTTTGCAACTCTTAAGTCACCAGAATTAGGAGCAGTAGCTATTCAAGCAGCAGTTAAACGTTCTGGGTTACAGCTAGAAGATATTGAAAAAGTATTAATGGGTTGTGTATTGTCTGGCGGGCTTGGTCAAGCACCAGCAAGACAAGCTGCAATTATAGCAGGTATGAAGCAATCAATTAATTGTACTACGGTAAATAAAGTGTGTGGATCTGGTATGAAAACAGTCATGTTGGCTCATGATATGATTATTGCCGGTGGTTGTTCTATAGCAGTAGCTGGTGGTTTAGAAAGTATGACTAATGCTCCTTATTTGTTAGAAAAAGCTCGTGGTGGATATCGTATGAACCATGGACAAATAAAGGATTTAATGTTTATTGATGGCCTAGAAGATGTATATTCAGGTAAGTTAATGGGATTTTTTGCGGAAAAAACTGCAGAAAAATATAATTTTTCTAGGGAAGCTCAAGATGATTTTGCATTAAATTCATTATCTAAAGCTATAAAGGCTAGAGATTCTGGTTATTTTGAAACTGATCTAGAAATTGTTCCGGTTACTATTAAATCTAAAAAAGGTGAAGCAACTACAATAAAACAAGACGAAGAATTGACAAAAGCTAATCCAAGTAAGATCCGTTCGTTAAAACCGGCCTTTCAAGAAAATGGTACAGTAACAGCTGCTAATGCTAGTTCTATTTCGGATGGTGCCGCAGCTTTAGTGGTAATGCGATTAAGTGAAGCTAAGAAAAGAAATTTAAAACCATTAGCAAAAATCTTAGCACATTCTAGTTTTTCTAATGCTCCAGAATGGTTTACTACAGCTCCAGTTGGAGCAATAAAAGAACTTTTTAAAAAATTAAAGTGGACGGTTAGCACACCAGATCTTTATGAACTTAATGAAGCTTTTGCGGTAGTTACTATGGCCGCTATACAAGAACTTAATATTGCTCCAGATCGAGTAAATATTTATGGTGGGGCGGTAGCTTTAGGCCATCCACTTGGTGCGACCGGAACAAGGATTATTTGTACTTTATTAAATGGATTAAAAAATCTTGATAAATCGTTAGGGATTGCTAGTTTATGTATCGGTGGCGGAGAAGCAGTTGCTATGGCAATCGAGAGGATGAGTTAATTTTTTAGGATAAAGGCATGGCGTTAGCTGCATCAGATATAGATAGTTTATTTTATAGTAGTGGTGTATTGCAGACGCAAGTATCTAGTACTACATTAACTGCTTTTATTACTGCATGTGGCTACCCCACTCCAAGTACCACCGATACTGCTGCTTGTACTGCGGCAACTGCAATGCAAACTGCAATGGGTAGTTTAACTTCCACTCCAATATCTGCAGCTTTATTATCAGCATTAGCTGCTCATCCTCTTACTAATTCTACTGATTTAGCAGTTGTTGCGCAAAACACATTATTACCTATAGATTTAACAAATATTCTAGCTAACAGTAACGTTAGCACTAGTAGTTCTGACAACGCCAATGTTTTAGTTAATGTTGCAAAGAATGCTAATGTTACTCCTGCTATTTTGGGGTCGCTTTTATTAAATACTAATGCTGGCAATGCGAATGTTTTATCTGCGGTTGCAGAAAGTGGTGTGGCTAATTCTACTGTGTTGACCACAGCTGCAGGGATGGCTCCTAATGCTGGTGTGTTAGGTTCTATTTTATTAAACGATAACGCTGACAACCAAAATGTTTTATCCGAAATTGCAGCTAATACTGTTGTTACTACTAACGTTTTGGCCGATATTTTAAAAAACAATACTAGTGCTAGCAATATAAATGTTTTGTCAGCAATTGCAAGCAATACCGCTGCTGCTTCTGATGTTTTAACTACGGTAGCAGGTAATACCGCTGTTACTTCCGATATTTTAACTTCGATTTTAAACAATACTAATAACAATGCTAACGATACTAAGGTTTTAACTGCGATCGCAAATAGCGTTGCTGCTAATTCTACTATTTTAAACAGTGTTTTGATAGCAACCAACTCTAATGATTCTGGCGTGTTAGCGGCGGTAGCTGGAAATGTAAATGCTACTGCTGCTGTTTTAAACACGGTTTTATCGAATGCTAATGCTAATAATGCGTCGGTTTTAGTTGCTATAGCAGGCAATACTAATGCTACTCTTGTATCTGGTGCTATTATAACCACAGTTGCAAACATGGCCTCTATCATCAGTACTACTGTTTTAAATTCGATTTTAACCGGGAGTAATTCAGTAAATGTTTTAGCTGCGCTTGCAGGAAACAGTAATGCTAACGTTACTGTATTAGCTGCGGTTGCAAGTAATTCGGCGGCCACGTCTAATGTTTTAAATTTGGTTTTGGCAAATAGTAGTACTACTATTAGTAACCCGGGTATTTTGATTGCTATTGCAGGCAATGCTAATGCTACTCTTGCGGCCGGCGCTATTATAACCACAGTTGCAAATACCGCCTCTACCAATGCTACTGTTTTAAATTCGATTTTAACCGGGAGCAATTCAGCAAGTGTTTTAACTGCGATAGCAGGAAACAGTAATGCTAACGCTACTGTATTAGCTGCGGTAGCCGCGGTCGCTACTACTCCGGCGGTTTTAGCCTTAGTTGCAGCGAACTCTGCTGTTAACGCTACTGTTTTAACTGCAGTTTTAAATAATTCTAATTATAATAGCCCAAAGGTTTTAACTGCTGTTGCAGCTAATGCTGCGGCTTCTTCTGCTAATTTATTAACTATTGCTCCGTATACATCGTTGGTAAACGATTTAACAAATATTGTTAATAACAGTAATGTTAGTAGTATTAGTTCTGAAAACGCAAGTGTTTTAGCTGCGGTTGCAGGTAATCCTGCTGCTGCTTCGGCAGTTTTAAATTTGGTTTTGGCGAATAGTAATACTACTATTAGTAATCCAGGAATTTTGACTGCGATTGCAGGCAATGCTAATGCTACTCTTGCGTCTGGTACTATTATAACCACAGTTGCAAATATCGCCTCTACCAATGCTGCTTTTTTAAAGTCGATTTTAACCGGGATTAATTCAGTAAGTGTTTTAACTGCGCTTGCAGGAAACAGTAATGCTAACGCTACTGTATTAACTGCGGTGGCCACAGCCGCTACTACTCCGGAAGTTTTAGCCTTAGTTGCAGGGAACCCTGCTGTTAACGCTACTGTTTTAACTGCAGTTTTAAATAATTCTAATTATAATAGCCAAAATGTTTTAACTGCAGTTGTAGGTAATGCCGCTGCTTCTTCTGATAATTTATTAATTGTTGCCCCGCTTACGTCGTCGGTAAATGCTTTAACAAGCATCGTTAACAACAGTCATGTTAGTAGTGCTAGCTCTACAAACGTCAATATTTTAGTTGCGGTTGCAAGTAATCCGGCGGCTACGTCTAATGTTTTAAATTTGGTTTTGGCAAATAGTAATACTACTGTTGATAACTCAAGCATTTTGACTGCGATAGCAGGTAATGCTAATGCTACTCTTGCGCCTAGCGCTGTTATAACCACAGTTGCAAATATCGCTTCTGCTACGTCTACTGTTTTAGATTCGATTTTAACCGGGAGCAATTCAGCAAGTATTTTAACTGCGATTGCAGGCAACAGTAATGCTAACGTTACTGTATTAGCTAAGGTGGCAACTAAGACCAGCTCCCTCCAGGATTTAACTGCCGCCATAGCCAATGGTAATGCTAACGTTGCTGTCTTAACTGCTGCTGCAAAGAATACTTGCGCCAACTATACTGTATTGAAAGCGATTGCAAACAATACAGCTGCTACTTCGGATGTTTTAACTGCAATTTTAGGTAATGCTAACGGTAACGCTAATAATGAGGATGTTTTAGTTGCGATTGCAGGTAATGCTCATGTTACTTCTAGTATTTTAACTACGATTGCAAATTGTACTGCTGCCACTTTTGCCGTTTTAGCAACGATTGCAAATTATACTGCTGCTGCTTCTGGAGATACCATTGCTGTTTTAAATGCAGTTTTAGCAAATAGTAATTTTAATAACCCGAGTGTTTTAGCTGCTGTTGCAGGTAATTCTGCCGCTACTTCTGCTAATTTATTAGTTGTTGCTCAGAATACGTCATCAGCTACAGATTTAGCAAATATTGTTAAGAATGTTAATGTTGTTACATCTTCTAGTCCTACAAACGTTAGTATTTTAACTTTGGTTGCAGGTAATTCCGCCGCTACTTCTGCTGTTTTAACTTCGATTTTAAATAATGTTAATACTACTATTAGTAATTCAGGGATCTTAACTGCAATTTTAGGTAATGCTGCTGCTACTCCTGATATTATAACAGAAGTTGTAGTTATAGCTGGTTCTTCTTTAAGCTCGCTTTTAACTAGTAGCAATACAGCAAGCATATTAACAGCAATTGCAGGTGATACTAAGGCTAATGCTGCAGCATTAACTGCCGTTGCAACCAATACTAGTTCCACTTCTGATTTAACTGCTGTTGTAGGCAATACAAATGTTACGCCTGCTGTTTTAAGCGAGGTTGCAGGTAATGCTAATGTTACCCCAGCCATTTTAACTGCGATTATAAATAGTGGTAATGTTGCTCCGGTAGCTTTAATTGCAGTAGTAAATAGTCCTGTTATTACCCCTCCAGTTTTAACTGTAGTTTTAGGAAATAGTAATACTAATAATCTTGTTTTAGTTGCGATTGCACAAAAAGCTACCAATCTTAATGTTTTAACCGCAGTCCTAGCAAACAGTAATGCTAATGACCCGCTGGTTTTAGCTGCGGTTGCAAGTAATACTTTAGCAACTTCTAGTATGTTAACCACGGTTGCAAGTAATGCTGCTGCTAATTCTACTGTTTTAACTGCAGTTTTAGGAAACAATAATTTTAACAATTCAAACGTTTTTGCTGCAGTTGCAGCCAATGCCAATGCTTCCGCGGCTAATTTGTTAGCTGTTGCTCCGCTTACTTCTTCAGCTATAGATTTAACAAATATTGTTCAACACACTAATGTTGACGCAGGTACTTTAGAGGCGGTTGCGAAAAATAAAGCTGCTACCTCTGCTGTTTTAATGTTAATTTTAGCTAATGCCAATGCTAATGTCGCAGCTGTTTTAACCGCTGTTGTATCTAGTGCTGCTGTTACCACTCTTATTTTAAGTACGGTTTTAGGAGATAGCAGTGTTAATAATACCACCATCTTAACCGCAATTGCAGGAAATCCTGCCGTTACTTCTGATGTTTTAAGTATGATTTTGGGATATAGTAACGCTAATGATACAGGTGTTTTAACTAAAATTGCAGGAAATCCTGTTGCGACTGCTGGTATTTTAAGTACGGTTTTAAGTTATAGCGCTGCTAATAATGTTCTTGTATTAGCTGCGGTAGCAGGTAATCCTGCTGCTACTTCTGGGATTTTAAACCAAATTTTGGTAGAATATAGTACTATTAATAATGCTACAGTTTGGGCTGCGGTTGCAGGTAATGCTGCTGCCAATTCTACCATTTTAAATGCAGTCTTAACGGTTGATACTACTAACGATGCTAATGTTTTAACTGCTGTCGCAGGTAATGCTGCTGCCACTTATGAGATTTTAAATACTGTTGCAACTAATGCTCCTGCTTCTGCCGTGTTAGTTGCAGTTTTAGGGAATAATAATGCTAATAACGTTACTGTTTTAGCTACGGTTCAAGGTAATGCCAATTATAATAATGCTGCAGTTTTGACAGCGTTTGCGGGCATGACTAATGCTACTAGTGTCATGTTGGATAATGTTTATAGCCAACCTGGAGCTAAAAATAATAATAACGTTTATTATGCGCTTGCGTTAAATCAAAATACCAACCCCGCTACTTTAGGCGCCATAGCTAATAGTAATGTTTTAACAAACACTCAATTGGGCGCAATAATTGCTAATCCTAATTCTTCTGTAGAGACCGTGGCTAACACCGGTAACAGTTTAATTAGCGCTTTGGAATCTGGTGCTCCGCTTTCAATATTGAGTCAATATTTAAATTCTATTGGCAAGTTGTCAGAGGATCAACAGGCAGCTTTAGTGCCATATGTTTTTAGCTTTAATGAATATGATATTGCTGCCAATATGTCTGCAACCTCTAGAGCAGCTATAGGAAGGTTATTTTTAACAACATAAATAAATTCAAAATGAAACTTTTTAATATGCGGCCCTTTAAATTTCATAAAAAGCTATTATTTAAAGCTGGCGCTTTAAGCGTTATTGTTATTACGTCGATGGCGAGCATGGCTGCTAATAGTAGATATATTAATGACAGTGCTAATTTTAACGCCTCTTTTTATTTGGGAGTAGACGCAATTTATTCTAATATGAAATTTCGCACCAATTATGGCAGTAATATTTTTGCTAAAGCGACCGCGGGGATAAATGGTTTTGTTGGATATATGTTTACAGATTCTTTTGGGGTGGAAATGGGGTACGAAGCCGAAAAGAAACGAAAAAAAACTTCGGTTGTTGATGGTGGAAAATATGTTGCAGGATGGCTAGTGCCACAGGGAATGGGTAGTGTGACGTTTATATCAAAAGTACAGCAACAGCACCCATATTTAGGAATAACATCTAATGCCAACTTTGGGGACGAAGGATTTATTTCAACATTAGTTGGTGTTTCTTTGTCTCATATCCATGCGCAATATGACATGGTACAACCGAAATTTGTTATGAATCAATATTCAACATTTTCGAAAACCAAGCTAGTTATTATGGCAAGGCTTGCTATTGGATATAAATTAGCAGATCACATTGCCATAAGAACATTTGTTACTTGGAGGGATACCCCTGTATTTAAAATTAATTCAAAAGAAAATGTGATCGGCAAGTTAATAAAATTAGACAATAGCTTTAACATTGGTTTAGGATTATTGCTTTGGTGATACACTAAACAGAATAAGAACCCCCTCAGTAAAGAGGGGATAAGAAAAGATATGGGTTTTTATTTTAGTTAGTATTTTCAGTGACGTTTTGATGTTTTTTATTGCCAGGGTTACCAGAGCCGCCTTTGCCACCGCAGCAAGCGCCACCTAAAGTAGAAGCAGTTTCTGCAAATTTGCTAACATTTTCTGCTATTTGTTTAGTTATACCGGTTGCAGCTTCGCTATATTTTTCCGCAAAATCACTAGCATGTTCTTTAGTATGATGATAGACCTCTTGCCATAGGCCATTGTATAAGTTTAGAAATTTTTTAGCATGTTCTAAATTTTTTTCACTAGATTCTGTTATAAGTTTTTCCTGAATTTTTATAAATTCTTCTGGGCTTTTAACTTTGCTAAGAGATTGCAACATAGACATAGCAATAGCTGTATTGTCACCAATACAAACCATACATTCTTGTAATAATTGTTCTACGGATTGTTGAGATTGTTGTACTTTTTGTGTATTTAAGAATACCTTTAATGCTAATTGATTCACTTCCTGTGCATTCATTAACATTTTCCAAAACATATTAACTGGATCGAAACCTGACATAGACATGTTGCTGCCCTCCCTTTTGCGAAATGCAATATAACCTATTACAACTTAATTACTATTAATATAAGACAATAACAATATAGTTTTTTAATAGAAAAAAGTCAAAAAAGCGTTTAGATGCTATACTCAGTTTTATAGCTTAAAAATAAATGGTGCGGGATATGACAGAACGAAAAACTATAAGCAACCATAGTAATATAGAACATCAGACAAGAGAGCAATCAATAGTTGCCAATAAATTCCTTGATCAAATTACCCATGCTTGGATTAATCAATATTTAGGGGTGTCTTATATTGCATATCAATTGTCTATTTACGATTGGTTAATGCATCTTAGTGTTTCCCCAGGAACTCAAATAAAATTAATTATGAGCGCTTATCAAAAGATAATTAACTGTCTTAGTCTTTACGATCAATATGATAATAATGATCGGCGTTTTAAAAATGAGTTATGGACAAAATTTCCCTTTAATTTGTATGTAGAAAGTTTTTTATTGTGTGAACAATTTTGGCATGAAGCAATTAATGTTAATGGCGTTACTAAACACCATCAATTAATGAATCATTTCATGATGCAACAAATGTTAAATGTGATTGCACCGACCAATTTTATTTTAACTAATCCAGAAATCTTATCTATTACTCAACAACAACAAGGCTCTAATCTTGTAAAAGGGTTTAATAATTTGATAGAGGATACAGTAAGCACAATATATAAACTACCGCCTAGTAATAAAGAGCAATTTCAAATTGGAAAAGAACTTGCTGTTACCCCAGGAAAGGTTATTTATAGAAATGATTTAATAGAGCTTATTCAATACTCTCCTCTTACAGAACAAGTTTATGAAGCCCCTGTTTTAATAGTGCCTGCTTGTATTATGAAATATTATATTTTGGATCTTTCTGCCCATAATTCTTTAGTAAAATATTTAGTTAATGAAGGGCATACGGTTTTTATGATTTCTTGGAAAAACCCAGAATTTATAGATCGGAAATTAGTAATAGATGATTATGTTAATTTAGGTGTCATGGCTACGTTAGATGTAATTAATAGTATTATGCCTGGCCTGCCAATTAATGCTGTAGGCTATTGTATAGGTGGTACTTTGCTGGCAGTGGCAGCGGCTTTTATGGCTGGGAAATCTGATAGTAGACTACAAAGCGTTACTTTGTTTGCTGCACAGGTGGATTTTACTTATGCAGGAGAAGTTTTAGCATTTATAGATGAAAGTCAAATTTCTATGCTAGAAGATGTAATGGAGCAACAAGGTTATTTAGACGGTAAACAAATGGCTAGCGCCTTTGCAGTGATGCATTCGCATGATTTGATTTGGGGACGGTTAATTCGAGATTATTTCATTGGTGAAAGGCAATCTTTATTTGATATTATGGCTTGGAATGCAGATGCTACTAGATTACCATGCAAAATGCATTCGGAATATTTAGAAGAATTTTTCCTGAGAAATTCTTTGATACAAGGTGATTTCATAGTTAATGGCGAAGGAATATCTTTAGTAAATATTAACGTTCCTATTTTTGCGGTTAGTACAGCAACCGATCACGTAGCTCCTTGGAAATCTGTATATAAATTACATTTTTTTACTAAGACAGATCTGACTTTCTTATTAACAACTGGTGGGCATAATGTTGGTATTGTGAGTGAACCAGGCCATCCAGGACGTTCTTATCAAGTTATGACTAAAAAGAGAAGAGAAAATTGTATTGCGCCAGATGCTTGGAAAAAATCTGCACCATCTTACGAAGGATCTTGGTGGCCAGAGTGGCAACGTTGGCTTGCTGCTCGTTCTGGAGTTAAAACAAACCCACCCAGTATGGGAAACAAGCAAAAAGGTTATGTTGTTTTATGTGATGCACCAGGTACTTATGTATTTAAAAAATAATAATTTTGGAGAGTGTTATGCAATATATTCAAAATCATACTTTTGATGAAATCAATATTGGAGATAGTGCAGTTTTAACGCGGATTTTAACCGAAAAAGACATAGAATTATTCGCAATTATGTCTGGAGATATTAATCCTGCACATTTAGACAAAGAGTATGTAAAAACGGATATATTTCAAAAAATAGTAGCTCATGGAATGTGGGGGGGGGCATTAATTTCAACCGTATTGGGTACCCAATTGCCTGGTCCAGGTACTATTTATTTGGGACAAACATTAAAATTTTTACATCCAATCAGCGTTGGTGATAAAGTAACAGTTAGTGTAACGGTAGCAAAGAAACACACTGGAAAACCTATTATAGATTTAGATTGCAGGTGTGTTTTACAGAATGAGATGGTTGCAGTTACTGGAGTTGCAACTGTAATGGCTCCTACTGAAAAGGTAAAACGAGAAAGGATGGTTTTACCAGATATGATTTTAAAAGAGCATAAGAATTCTTTATATGATTATTTAACTTCTCTTAATAAAAACTTTACTCCAATAAAGACGGCTATTGTTCATCCAGTTGATAGAATTTCTTTAGAAGGTGCTATTGTTGGTGCCGAAGAGGGATTAATTATTCCTATATTAATTGGCCCTAAAGCTAAAATTTTAAGTGTGGCAAAAGAAAGTAATTTGGATATTTCTAGCTATACAATTATAGACACTAAACATAGTCATGAAGCTGCTGAATTATCGGTTGCAATGGCTAGAAAAGGTGAAGTAGAAGCTTTAATGAAAGGTAATATTCATACTGACGAATTAATGGAAATGGTTGTTGACAAGAAAGCTGGATTACGTACGGCCCGCAGAATAACTCACGTATTTGTAGTAGATACCCAGAATTATCCAAAACCGCTGTTTATTACCGACGCTGCTATTAATATTCACCCAACTCTTTTAGATAAGGTGGATATTGTGCAAAACGCTATTAGCTTGTTTAAAGCATTACAGTTAGGCACCCCAAAAGTTGCCATTGTGTCTGCAGTTGAAACTGTTACCGAAAAAATACCTTCAACATTAGATGCTACAGCTCTTTGTAAAATGGCAGATCGTGGTCAAATAATCGGAGGAATTTTAGATGGTCCTTTAGCATTTGATAGCGCTATTTCTATCCAGTCTGCCAAGGTAAAAGGTATCGAGTCTAAGGTTGCTGGCGATGCGGATATTATTGTAGTCCCAGATATTGAGTCGGGTAATATGCTTTATAAGCAAATGACGTATTCTTCTGGTATGGAAGCAGCTGGTCTGGTGCTTGGAAGTTCTGTGCCAATTATATTAACTAGTAGAGGAAGCGATATAGAGTCACGAAAAGTTTCTTGTGCTATGGCGTTAATGTATATGAGAAACAGGGATATAACAGCATAATGAAAAACGCTATTTTGGTAATTAATGCTGGTTCTTCTAGTATAAAGTTTGCAGTGTTTTCTGAAGAAATGGAAACTAAAAAATTATATCGTGGTATAGTTGATCACGTTAGCACCGCTCCAGACATTGTAATTTACGATACATCAAAAAAAGTTGTTTTATCTAGGGTTTTATCTTCAAATGATTATGAACAAATTGTTACAGAATTAATCACATCTATTAATTTATGTTTAAAAGATTTTACTATTATCGCAGTTGGGCACAGGGTAGTGCATGGTGGGGTTCATTATTTACAACCAATTTTAATAAATGATGTTGTTATTGACGATTTAACAAAGTTAATTCCATTGGCCCCATTACATCAGCCGTATAACCTTAAAATTATTGTTGCCCTTAAAAAACTTTACCCAAATTTAAGTCAGGTCGCATGTTTTGATACTGCTTTTCATGCAACTCAAGAAAAGTTAGCGAAAATGTTTGCTATACCTAGAAAATTAACGCAATCTGGAGTTATAAGGTATGGTTTCCATGGACTTTCGTATGAATATATTGCTAGTATTTTGTCAAAACATGTTCCAAACAATATATCATCAGGGAAAGTAATAGTGGCTCATTTAGGTAATGGTTCTAGTCTTTGTGCTATGCGTCAATGTAAAAGCAAAGCAACCTCAATGGGTTTTACTGCTTTAGAAGGTTTAATGATGGGGACACGTACCGGTCATTTAGATCCAGGGGTAGTATTATATTTATTAGAAGAATTAAAGCTTACGGTAAAGCAAACGGTTCATTTACTGTATTCAGAATCGGGGTTGTTGGGTGTGTCTGGAATTAGTGGTGATGTTAGAGAATTAACAGAGAGCCAAGAACCTAATGCAGAAGAAGCAATAGAATTATTTTGTTATAGAGCAGCGCAAGAGATTGCCGCTCTAATTATTCCGTTAAATGGCATGGATGCGCTTGTATTTACTGCTGGCATTGGAGAGCATTCGTATATAGTACGTAAAAAAATATGCCAATGGTTTGAGTGGATGGGGTTAAGTCTTAATGAACAGGCTAATAAAAATGACGCAGCAATTATTAGTGATAAGGATAGTAAAATAGTTGTTGCGGTCATACCAACTAACGAAGAGTTAATGATAGTAAATCATACTATGCGGCTTATTTAATTATACCAAAACTTATGGGAGGCAGTATAGATGCCTACAGACATATCCAACAATAATGTTGTTTTTCAAGGAACTATGCTTGTTTCGTTTAAAAACAACCTGGAACGTGAAATAGCAGATGGATTTGATATAACTAAAGCGATTGTTTCATCTAGTACCGCAAAAGAAATTTTATTAAAATATGAAATTGAACACGATAGAATTAATATAATTGTTAACCGGGATCAACGTCCTGCTACAGGTATTTCTGGTTCTCAAGGAGATCATGTAACTGCTTATACGGTATTGTTACAAACAATTTGTGGATTAATAGATGGAGAAGAAGTACATGATGCACCAAAAATACTATATGATGCAACCAGTTGTTTTTTAGAAGATTTTGAAGAACTTGAATTTAAGAGTTATAAAACCGGACAAATAATTAGTTTCGAAAATAAACTAAGAGACGTTCAAGCAAAATTTTTTCCTAAGCAAACAAGAAAAAAATTAACTAATTCTTTAAAGAACATTCAAAATAGTACTATCGATATTAATAATATCGATGATCCTGAACTTAAAGAAGCATTATCTTTTGTAAGATCTTGTAGTCAGTCTGGCAAAAAGAAATTAAATATAGATAAATTAAAATCCTGTATTAAAAGAAGTAATCAAGCATTATTTGCTCAATTAGTAGTAGATTTAGGAGAACAGGTGTTGAAAACATATAATCAGCAATCCACCGCGGCTTTCCCTAAATTAAAGGAAGATTATGGGAAAAACCCTGGAGAAGGAACTAGAGTTAAAACAGCCATGTTAAATCTTAGATTGCTTAATAAATTGTTAAAATTAAAAGACAATATAAATGAATCCAACATAAATGACTTTAAAACTATTTGTCACGACATAATTAAAGCTGCTATGCCACAAATTAAAGATGACAAAATTATTAATATTAAATTTAGCAATTGTTTGAATTTATTATTTAATTTTGATGAACAATTTAAAAAGAAAAAAATAAAGATAGATTTAAATAATATTGGTGAATATTTAGATCAAATAGATATTAATAAGAATATTAAAGCTAAAGAAGTCGGCAAATTATTTAATGATTTGTTTGATTTTAAGTTAAATAAAATTAGTCAAATGAAGTTGCCAGATCCGTTAGCTTGTCTTTATGAAGTTACAGCTAGACATACTAATTTTATGTTTAAAGCGTTTAATAATTTAATTAAATTATCGATGGCATTGAGAACAGAAATTATTAATGGTTTTCATGAAAAAATTATAGAACAATCTAATAATGAAGCAGATAATTATCAAGGATGGGGTGAGTGGGTAATGTATAATCCAACGACTGGCGCGAGCACTTATTTTGATAAACAAATTTTAGAACAAGGTGTAAATGGATATAATAGCCATCATCCTTGTGTTAGAGAATATAGAGCATTAAAAAAACGTAGAAAATTAAATACATTTTTTTAATACATAAGAACCAGGGGCATCTCTTAAAACATTAATGTTTACTAGTGCGCTAGATTGTTTAACGTTTATTTTTTCGAAGCTAATATTGTTTAACCAGTTTTTCCAATAGTTCCACCAAGAACCTTGATGTTCTGTAGAATTTTTTAACCAAACCTGATGATTTTTAGGTATTTTTTTATTAATTATATTAATCCTAAAAGAATATTTATTATCTGTTGGTGGGTTAATTAAGCCTTTTACGTGACCAGAAGATGATAGTACAAATTGTGATGGCCCGCTATAAAGTTGCGCGCTAGCATATACCCCTTGCCAAGGGGTAATATGATCTTTTATTCCAGCCAATGAGAAAACAGGAGTAGTTACTTTGGTTAAATCAATAGGGACCCCATTTATTATAACACCATTAGGTTTGCATAATAGATTTTTAAAACATAAATTGCGCAAATAAAATTTATACATATTAGCTGGTAAATTAGTGGGGTCAGAATTCCAATATAATACATCAAAAGCTTGTAAAGGTTTGTCTAACAGGTAATTGTTAATAAAATATGGCCAGATTAAATCATTTGGTCGTAAAGTATTAAATGACATGCTTAATAAACGCCCATCAAAATAACCTTTTTTGTTTATTAATTTTTCTACGAAATTCAAGATGTTTTCGTTTATAAACAGGCCAACATCTCCCAAATTAGAAAAGTCTAAAAGCGACATAAAATGAGTTGCGCTTAAAATGCGAGGATCTTTAAGTTGTTCCATATAAGATAACATGCAGCCTAATAATGTACCGCCAATACAATATCCTACAGTGTGTATTCCCGAGCAAGAATTAATTTTAGTAATAATATCAACAGCTTTTAACGGTCCGTCTGTAACATAATCTGAAAATTCTTTGTAAGCAAGTTCTGGGCCAGGGTTATTCCAGGAAATCATATATACAATAAATCCTTGTTCTACTAACCATTGTACTAGAGAATTTTTTGCAGATAGATCTAATACGTAATATTTGTTAATACAAGGTGGAATTATTAATAAAGGAGTTTTATAGACTTGTTCGGTAGTAGGCGAGTATTGAATAAGCTCCATTAGATCGTTTTGATAAATTATTTTCCCTGGGGTTGCGGCAAGATTTTTACCAATTGTGAATGCTTTTAAATCATTAGTTTTTATATTAAAATAACCATTATTAATAACTAAATCAGATAAACAATTTTTTATACCATTTAATAGATTTTTTCCGTCACTATTAATAGTGGTGTTAATAATTTCGGAACTTGCAAATAATAAGCTTTGTTGTTTTATAAGATCTAGCCAATTATTAAAAGAAAAAATCAAATTTT